>Ga0115002_10000985_pt1 | contig 39745 bp, 37 predicted proteins | sample ArcticOcean_MG_C_8_FD_89576 | JGI IMG/M metagenome (GOLD analysis project Ga0115002, IMG submission 89576) | Marine microbial communities from western Arctic Ocean - ArcticOcean_MG_CB11_86 | ecosystem: Environmental > Aquatic > Marine > Oceanic | place: Arctic Ocean: Canada Basin | collected... | reverse complement strand
TTGTCAAGGCGGAATATGTAGTAGTTGTATTGCTAAAGTTGTCGATGGTAGTGCTAAAATGAGAACTAATCAAATTCTAACCGAAGGCGAAATAAAAGATGGTTTGGTTTTAACTTGTCAGGCCGAATCTGAGCAAGAGTACCTCAAAGTTAATTTTGATGATACCTAATTATTAGTGTTTTCTAAAGCCTCTAATGCTTTTTCAATCACGACTTTTGGAGAGACAGTTCTAAAAGCATTTTCATATCCCTTAGGGATATCTTTTCCGTAAATTGAAGTAGGGGTTCCAGGGTATTGGTTACGATCTACACAGATGGAGTAATCTTCTGGCTGTCCAAATGGAGCAAAACCGGCATATGGGTGAGTCTGACCCCAAAGGGTAATAACAGGAATTCCAGCATTTGAAGCCAAATGTCCGTTTAAACTGTCCATACTAATCATGAGGTCTAAAAAAGGAAAGGCCATAAGTTGTTCTTTAAACTCTAATTCCTTAGCTGCGTTCCAGCAGTTTGAATATGCTTTAGTCCAAACCTCTAATAGGTTTTCTTCTTTTTCTCCGGCGCCTAATAAAAATATTTTATGCTCTCTTTGCAAAAAAACTATAACCTGCTGCATTAAATCCAAAGGGTACGTTTTACCAACAAAAGAGGCAAAAGGGGCTATCCCTATCCATTTTTTTTTATCCGTATAAAAAATATCTCTCAGTTTTACTGGTAAAGAATTATTATGGAGGGAGTCATTTTTAGTAATGTCAACTGAAAACCCAAGTTTAGAAAAAACTTTTGAATATCGAAAAACCGTTGGAGTTAGAGGTTCAAAATGTTTGTTGTAAATTCTTGTTAAAGCTCTTTTTTGTCTTCGTCCTTTATCAATGCTTTTAACCTTATAGCCTAATATCTTAAAAAGCAAGCTTACTACTCTTGTTCTTAAAACAAAATGAAGATCAGCTATATGAGTCGGCTTATACTGCTTAAGGATTTTGAATAGTTTAAATACTCCCATAAATCCCTTATAATTATTGTCTATGTCAAAAGGAATAAAATCTATATTTATAAACTCATCAAAAAGTGGAGCCATTTTAGGCCGGCTAGCTACTTTAAAATCAACCTCTGGATAAGTTTTTGATAGGGCCCTAAGTACCGGAATCATAATTGCCACATCTCCCAAAGAAGAAAAGCGAAGTATTAATACTTTATTGACTCGTTTCATTTTACTATTTAGCCCCCTTATAAAGAACAGGGTTTAATTCTTCGTCATTATACATTTTCATCTGCTTATATACCTTCATGTATTTTTTACCTTGAGAAATATGATCTAATAATAGATCTATTGCTTTTGATAAATCTGTTTTTTGATCTAATAAAACATCTAGTTTGGCTTTACAAGTTCTTTTATGTTGATCAGAGGCATCATTTCTGCTTACCTCTTCTTCCATGTGATATATTTTTAATGCCAAAATTGAAAGTCTGTCAATAGCCCACGCTGGACTTTCAGAATTAATTTCAGCATTTTCTGTAATTTTAACGTCTTTGTACTTGTCAAGAAAATAACTGTCGATGTTTTCTACCATATCTGTCCTGTCTTGATTGGATGAATCAATTTTTCTTTTCAATTGCATTCCTTTTTTTGGCTTTATATTTGGGTCTCTAATTAAATCCTCATAATGCCATTGTACAGTATCTGTCCAGTTTTTCCTGTATAATAGATGATCGAATGTGTTGGGAGAAAAAGAGTTTTCAAATGGCTGATCAACAGTGTTTAAAACGTGGTATTGATCAATGGCTTTATTAAAAACTTTGAGCGCTTTTATACTTATTTTATTTGAATTCACAGATTTAAATTTTCTTAAATAACTTATTTAAACAAAGATACTATTTGCTAGACGGAATCAAAAGGAAAGGTATGTTTTCAAAACAGAAAAAACCAACATTATCCATAAAAAACATTCTTTTAAAACTCTATGTCTAATACCTCTAATAACATTTCTGGTTCCATAAACAATTGAAGGAATTAGAATTATTAAAGACTCAGGAGTTCTAACCAAACTGATAAAACAAAAATGAATACCTAAAAGTATTAATCTAGAATAAGGGCTTACCTTGTTTTCTAGCTTGTAATAATCAGTTTTGTTTTTTAAAAGTAACCCTCTTAAAGCTAATATTAAGAGAACTATAAAAGCAAACCCCTCTATTCCCTGTGTTATTTGAAAATAAAAATCTGATTTTTGATTAATCCATTTATAAAACGGTAGGTTAATTTTTAAAAATGTATTAATTGTTAAAACCAAAAACCAAGTGATAACAGATGGCAATAACAATCCAATTACTTTACCAATTGAAAATTTACCAGTTGAAAGAGTTCTAAATAGAAATAATAAAAGATAAATAAACAACTCTGGAATAAACATGATTGAAAAACTCATAAGTATCCCACATTCAACAAGTTGATTTTTTTTTAAATTTTTAAAAGATAAATTGAATTTTATAGATGCATAAAACATAAAAAAAACACCGAATATCCAATTCCAATTGAAAATTTCCTTAGGCAAAAAAGCAACTACAGCAGGAAATAAAAATACGTGAATAATTGATCTTTCTAAGACATTCAGGCTTTCATATTCCCACCTACTGAATCCCAAAAAGACAAAGGTAAATAAACAAATAAATCCTAAATATTGGTACAATGAAAGGTCTATGCCTATAGAGAAATAATTTTGTTTTATTTTGGAAATCATTACAATTATTAAAAACACACATCCTAATAAATTAGCCTGATAAGATGATTTGCTAAATAGCTTTGTGAGCATATTCTCTTTTTATTACCTTTGTAAGGTAAAAAATCTGATCATTATGAAAAATTTTTTTGAAGCGATTGCCTGGCTATTTGAAGAAGTGCTATTTATTCCTTTTAACTTTCTTAGACAATTAGAGCTAGAGAATTGGTGGTTGGCTAATAGTACGACCTGGTTTTTCTTAGTATTAGGAATTTGTGCTAGTGCCTACTGGATAAAGCAACTAAGGATTTTTGACAAGAAAGGTGAAGAGAACAAGGATCCCTCCGCTCATTCATTTTTATAGATCAAAACCTATATCTTTTCTATAATACATTCCTTTGTATTTAATTTTTTCTAGACCATCATATGATTTTTTTAATGCTGAAGACATGTCTTTTCCGAGCCCAGTAACTGTAATTACCCTTCCTCCTGCCGTCAATATTTATTGTCTTCAAGAGAGGTTCCTGAATGAAAAACCAAAGCATCTTTTACATCATTTATTCCTTGAACAAAATGTCCTTTTTCATATGCTTCAGGATATCCGCCTGAGACAGCCATTACAGTTGATGCACTTCTAGAGTCTATTTCTAATTTGATTTTACTCAATGTTTTATTTGCAGTTGCTTCAAACAGAGAAGTTAAATCATTTTTAATTCTTGGGATGACAACTTCTGTTTCAGGGTCTCCCATTCGAACATTGTATTCTATTACCATTGGCTCCCCGCTAACATTTATTAAGCCAATAAAAATAAATCCTTGAAATGGCAATTTATCCTTTTTTAACCCCGATAATGTTGGTTGAATAATTCTATCATTTATTTTTTTTGTAAATTCATCATTTACAAATGGAACAGGAGAAATTGCTCCCATTCCTCCTGTATTTAGTCCTTTGTCTCCTTCACCAATTCTTTTATAATCTTTTGCCATTGGAAGGGTTATTCCAGTTTCACCATCAGTTAATATAAAACATGACAACTCTATTCCGTTTAAAAACTCTTCAATAACAACTTTCTCAGATGCTTGTCCAAATTTCTTGTTTATTAACATTGATTTAAGCTCTAATTTTGCTTCATCAATATTGTTGATAATCAAAACTCCTTTTCCTGCAGCTAATCCATCTGCTTTTAAAACATATGGAGGATTCATGGTTTCTAAAAAATTGAAAGCTTGATCAATAGTAGAAGATGTAAATTCTGAATATTTAGCTGTCGGAATATTGTGCCGGTTCATAAATGCTTTTGCAAAAGACTTGCTTCCTTCTAATTTTGCTGATTTACTGTCTGGTCCAATTAAACATATTTTTTCTAATTCATTATCGGATTCAAAAAATTCTTTTATTCCTTTAACTAAAGGAGCTTCTGGGCCTACGACAATCATTTCAATTTTATACTTTATTACCGCCTCTTTAAGAGATTCAAAGTCAGTGACAGGAATTCCAAGGTTAGTAGCTATTTTAGATGTTCCTGCATTTCCAGGAGAAACGTAAAGATTTTTACATTTTGGGCTTTGAGCTAATTTCCAGCAAAATGTATGCTCACGACCTCCTGACCCAAGAACTAAAATATTCATTGTTTATCTTTTTTTCAAATATAAGTCTTTACTCTTCCTTGCTAAAAAATTGATTAACCTTTTCTATGAGATCTTTTGATATTTCTTTGCAGCTTTTTTTTGGAATTATTTCATTTAAATTTAATTTGCTTAAATCTGTTGTTTTACAACAATAAAAATAATCAGATAATCCTTCTAGTCTGCTTTTTTGATTAATGTGGTCAAGTCCATCAGTTAAAAAAATAACTTTCGTCCCTAGAGAAGCGGCAGGAAGAGCGGAATGAATTCTAGATGTGATTACAAGCTCAGATTTAGAAATTATATCTAATTGTTCTTGTGCCAAGAAAAACCTTTCTTTCTCAGAAAATTTTTTAACATCAACAATCTGTGATTTATATTTAATTTTTGAAGGTTTTTGCTCTGAAATAAAAATCTCAAGTCTTCTTTTTGAGTTTTTATATTGCCAATATTTATTAGAAAATTTAAAAAGTTGAATAAAAAAATTGTTAATAGTAAGTTTTGGCATCATTCTATCTAAGGCGCTTAGCACAAGAATACCTTCTCGTTTATGATCCTTATTATTGTTCAAAGTAAGTGTCAAACAACCAGAGAAATAGGTTTTAATTCCTCTTTTAGCTAAAATGTTTTGAGTATAAATATCCCTACAGCCAATAGGCTCATGCTTCTTAAAATATTCAATTCCTGAGAGGCTTAGCATCTGTTTTTCTGCAATTGGATTTAAATGAAATGAAATAAATAAAGGGGTTATTTTATCACTGGGGGGCCAATTCTTTGGATTTTCCATAAACCACCCATTCATTATCAAATTTAAAGATGGTCCTGGGTAAATATTTAATTTTTCTCTGTCTGCGCCAATAGATTTTTTTCCAATTAATTCTTTAGCCGCTATACTTTGAATATAGTCTCCTAAGTTATTAGATTTTGGATAGGACAAAAAGCCTCTATGGTTTGTGATCATGTCATATTTTTTTAAACTCTTTAATTCGTTTTTCTTCGTCAAAAAAATTTATTATATGCTGACGGGCATGCATTCCTGATTTTTTATTTTTCCCATTAAGAAATTTTATTATTTTTTTTAAATCTTTTTCTCCCTTAAATAATAGTCCTGTATTACCAATTGCTTTTGGTATACCAAAAACTGCGTTACCAATTGGAATACACTCACAAAGCATTGCTTCACAAAGTGCGTTGGGTAGACCTTCAAGTCTTGATGCTTGAATGTAAAATTGGCTTTCAGAAAAATAGTCTCTTAATTCTGTACTGTTTTTTGATTTAATAAGCTTGACATTAGAAGGTCTTGAGTCTAAAGGGATTATGATATCCGTCTTTAATCCTAAAATTGAAAATTGAAAATTTGGAAGTTCTTTAGCTAGTTTTAATATAATGGGAATGCCTTTTAATTTAACGACTCTAGAATCATTAAAGTTGGCAACTGTTAAAACTGTTTTTGGTAATTTTGATTGGGTGATTTTCCAAAAACTTGAAGAGTATCCTGTAGGTACAACTTTAATCTTTTTTTCAATTTGAGGCATCCAATTAATTAGTCCCGAATTTATCCTGTTCTGCAATAAAGCCTCCTTACATCCCTTGGACAAAGTCTCATCTACAACCCAAATCTGAGTTGCTAAATTAAAGTTCATTCTGGCAATTTTTTGTCTTAAATTGTTTTTTGAAAAAATTCCGTGATTAATCTCTTTATCAGAGATTGCGTCATAACCTCCCACTATAACAATACTTTTAACCAAAAAAATTTTTGAAAGAACTAATGGAATTAATCCATGATAATCACTAAACCAAATTATAACGCAGTTAGATTTCGGAATTAAAAAAATTCCTTTTAAAAGTTCTCTAATTCTATTAATTAAAAAAAGAAAAATATTTTTAAATGGTGGAGATGTTATTTCAAAAACTTGATGCCCTATTGACTTTAAGTTTTCTATGTCTTTAATCACAAAAGAAGTTGGCAAAGAATAAACAAAACTTATTTTTTTTGTTTTATCCATGCTCATTCTTTTAGAGACAGCCTATTTGCTATTTTTCTATCATTACTAAGTCTTGGAACTTTGTTCTGACCTCCTAGTTTTCCTATTTTTTTCATGTAATTTTCAAAACCATGATCTTCCACAATAGAAATATTAATTGACTTTAATACTTTACCTTTGATTAGGTCGTCATAATAAATATTTTGTTTTCGCATCTCGCTGTCTAATGTTTTTGAAAACTCTTCAAGATTGCCAGGAGGTGCTTTAAAATCAATCATCCAATCATGGTAAGGCAATCCTGAGGCTGGATTTATTTGAGGCGCTACAGTAAATTCACGAATCTCAATTGAGGTTGAATTAATTGCGTTTTTTAATGCTGCTTCGACTTCTTTGACAATTACATGTTCTCCAAATGCTGAAATAAAATGTTTAATTCTTCCCGTGACGACCAGTCTATATGGTTTATTAGAAACGAATGAGACCGTATCTCCTATATTATAAGACCACAGACCCGCATTTGATGATAATATAAGCAAATAGTTAACTCCTAATTGTACATCTTTAAGTGAAATTCTTTTGGAATCAGGATGAGAAAATTTTTCTGCTTCAATAAACTCATAATAAATTCCATTGTCTACTAATAAAAGTAACCCTTTGCTATCTATTTTATCCTGATATGCAATAAACCCTTCTGAAGCAGGGAAAAGCTCTATGGCGTCAATCTTTCTACCTATTAAGTTTTCAAATAAGTTTTCGTAGGGTTCAAAATTAACTCCTCCATAAATAAATAAAGAAAAACCCGGAAACTGTTTGCCTACACTATTATCTGTTTTTTTTATTATTTTTTCAAAATACATTTGAACCCACGAAGGGATTCCTCCTATTACAGTAATATTCTGTTCGACCGTTTCCTTAACAATTGAATCAACCTTATCTTCCCAATCTTCTATACAATTTGTTTCCCAACTGGGCATTCTATTATTTTGTAAATATGATGGAACAAAATGAGCCACAATGCCCGAAAGTCTTCCTAAAGAAATTCCATTTAGATTTTCTAATACTGGACTTCCTTGAATGAATATTTGCTTTCCTGTTACAAATTCAACATTCCCTGTTTGTTCTATATAATTTAAAATAGCATCTCTAGCTGAATTAATATGTGTAGGCATTGATTCCTTTGTTATTGGAATATATTTTACGCCAGAAATTGTGCCGCTTGTTTTTGCAAGATACAAAGGCTTTCCGGGCCATAGAATGTCTTTTTCGCCAGCTATAATAGATTCAATATATGGTTTTAATCCTTCATAATCGTTTATAGGAACCCTTGATTTGAAGCCCTCATAATTTTTTATAGATTCAAAATCATGGTCTCTTCCAAATTTAGTATTTAAACCTTTTTTTATTAAAGATTTTAAGATTTTTTCTTGAGCTTGAAGAGGATTTTCAATCCATTTTTTATTATTCCAAATAATAAATTTTGCGAAAAGTTTTGCAGCTATCTTTTTCATGTACTATTTCGAAAAGTCAATGAATTTCTCTGGATCTAGAGGATATCCCTCTGTCCATAACTCAAAATGAAGATGAAATCCAGTAGAGAATTCACCTGTATTACCAGCTAAGGCTATAACTTCTCCAGCTTCAACATTATCTCCTTGTAGCTTGGTTAAAGATTCATTATGCTTATAGACTGATAAAAGACCATAAGGGTGTTCTAAAATTATTACATATCCTGTTTCTGCTGTCCATTCTGAAAAAATAACTGTTCCCCTTGCAACAGATTTAATTGGAGCGTTTTCTTTTAGTGCTATATCTACAGCAAAATGCTTTTCCTCTAAGCTAAATTTTTCCGATACTATTCCTTTTGCAGGTGTAAACAAAATAAATAATGGAGCATCATCATTATCGCTTATTACATTGTATTTATCCTCTTCTGCAATTATAGCTCTTAGAATAGAATCTTCTTCAGATGTTTTAGGTGGGTTTATAAACGTTTTTTGTGTGTTTTCTATTGCTAAAGCTGGTATTTCCTCAGCTTTTATTTCCCCTGATAGCGCACTTTTAATTGCCTGAAGATATCTCTGCTGTTTTTCGATATTTAATGTAATTGAATCGACTTTAATGGCATTTGAAATTGCTTCAATTCTCATTTTAGAAGACGGGTATCCTGGGATAAATTCTTTTATTGGAGAATATGCTATTACAAAATATGTTGACGTTGCTATAAATGTGATAGATAAAAGAGATGCCAGAATAACAGTAATTCTTGAGAGTCTAAAGTAAAACTTGTCTTCAAAAGTCTGTTCGCTTATAACAACTATTCTATATTGATTAAATAGTTTTTTTAACCCCGATACCTTATTCACTTTTTCACCTTTCATAACATACAAATATACAACTTCAGTAATGATATTTGCTTCTTGGGTTTTGCATCAAATATTTCTTTACCTTTGTTTTAAATATATTCTATTATGTTAATTAGTATTCTATTCGGAATGATAGGTGGGCCTCAGGTAATCTTGATTGTGGCAGTAGTCTTATTAATGTTTGGTGGTCGTAAAATACCTGAGCTTATGAGAGGTCTTGGGAGCGGTATAAAAGAATTTAAAAAGGCCACTAAAGATGATGATTCGAAAAAAGAAGACGAAGATAAAAAATAGATCTTAGTTGTTCGTTTTGAACGAAACACTTTTAATTATTGTTTCAAGTTCAAACATATAATCTCTCTTACTAATAGAGGGAGCAAAAGTAAATCCTTCTATAGCTATCCACCTTTTTTTGAGCGTGTCAGATATTAAATAATTAACAAACGGCCCTGCCATATAATCATTGGCCACTTCCCACGTGCCCTTTGTTAAGTATGATATTCTTCCTGATAATTCTGTTTTATAAAAATAAGGCCTGTATGCTTTTTCAGTAATCATATAAGAGCCCTTAAGCCTTCCGGGGATGTATGTTTTTCCTATTGAATCTCTAATACCTATAATTGATTGATTGATGTTTTTACCTATTAATTTATTTGGTGTTGAATAAACAATTAGATTAAGATGACCTTTAGGTATGGATTTTTGAATCCATATAAAATTAAAGGTGTCCTTCACGACTTTATAGGCTGAAGAATATTTTATTTTAAGTTCAAATCTAGATTCAATATTTTTTTCTGTACTCAAAGACTTTGAGATTCTTCTAGATTTTTCTTTAAATTCATTTTCACGAAATACTTCTTGAATTAATTTTGAGTTTTGTTCTAAGAAAAACTCCATTTCGTCAGAATCATTGCCTTGAATTTTTGCAACAACCTGAGGTCTTGCGTACATATCTGAGTAAAGGTTGAATTTAGCTACAGTGTCTTTTACAAATTCAATTATATTTCTTGAATGCCTAGCAAAACCATTAAAAAGTTTTGGCTGTAAATATTTTACTGAAAATTGAGGCTCATCAATAGGGAGTCCTTCATATATCTGTTCTAAAAAATCTCTGGTTTTCTTTCCTAAATTACCTTCCCAATCAGTTTTAGACATAACAACATTTACAGTGTTTATGTTGCCACTCGATTCTGGAACATATCTAATTGAAGGTTTTTGATCACATGAAACAAGCGAAATGAAGCAAAATAAAATTACTATTCTAATCATTGAAAAAAATTTAAAAACATATAACTACTATTTATACCATTTATTGAAAGGAGACTTTGTCTACCATTGATGTTTTCCTATTTCATTTTATCTGCAATAAAATTTACAGCTAATTATAAGGCTCCTATAGAAAGAATGTAAAAATCAAAATAAGAGAACATAACCAATATTGCTATTAAAAAAAGCAAAGCCTTTTTTATAATCAACTTCATAAAATAAATATACAAATTATAAATTGGCAGGTTACATTAAGGCCTCTATTCCGGGAAGCTTTTTTCCCTCCAGACTCTCAAGCATAGCGCCTCCTCCTGTAGAAACATAACTCATTTTATTGCTTAGTCCAAATTTTTTAACTGCTGCTACAGAGTCCCCTCCTCCAACTAAAGAAAAAGCCCCTTTGGAGGTGGCGTCTGAAATTAATTCTCCTAACGCTATCGTTCCTTTTGAAAAATTATCAAATTCAAATACTCCCAGAGGTCCATTCCATAAAATTGTTTTTGATTTTTCAATTAAAGGTTTAATGTTTTCAATACTTTCTGGACCAAAATCTAGTCCTTGCCAACCTTCAGGAATTTGATTTACAAAAGCTACTTTTCTATTAGCCGAATTATTAAAACTATCCGCTATTATTACATCCATTGGTAAGTAGATCTGTACTCCTTTTTCTTTGGCTTTTTGAATTAGTTCGAGTGCATAATCACAAAAATCGATTTCACATATTGAGTTTCCTATTGATCCTCCCTGGGCTTTAATAAAAGTATATGCCATTCCTCCTCCAATAAGGATATCGTTTACCGAGTCTAGCAAGCTTTCAATAATAGTTATTTTAGAAGAGATTTTAGCTCCTCCCAAAATAGCAAGTATTGGTTTCTTTCCGTTATTAATAACTTTATCAATAGATCTAACTTCCTTTTCTAGTAGTTTTCCAAAATATTTATTGTCAAAAAATTGAGTAATTATAGTTGTCGATGAATGAGCTCGATGCGCCACTCCAAAAGCATCATTTACATATACTGTTCCAAGTTTTGAAAGCTCTTTAGCAAAAGCAATTTCTCCTTTCGTTTCTTGAGAATAAAACCTAACATTTTCCATTAGCATTATTTCTCCAGGACGGAGTGATTTACTCATATTCTCAGCTTCTTCTCCAATAGTCGATGGGCAAAAAAGGACCTTATGATCTAATATTTTTGACACCTCATCAACAATTAGAGAGCATGATAAGTTTAAATCAACCCCTTTCGGCCTGCCCAGATGAGTTAATAAAACAACACTTCCTCCGTTTTTTAGAACAATAGAAATTGTTTCTTTGGAAGATTGTATTCGTGTTGTATCTGTAATTCGATTTTGATCATCAAAGGGAACATTATAGTCAACCCTTATGACTACTCTTTCTCCATGAAAACTTATATTATCAATTGTATTCATAATATCTAATTGTTTTTGTAAAAATATAAGAATTTTAGCGCTCTTAACTACTTTTTTAAATCTATAAACACTAAGGGCGCGTGAAGGAAAAATAATATGTACTTTTAAGCGTATTTTTCTTACCACACTAAAATGATATCTTTCTGGGGGCACGAAGACTTAACTAAAAAAATTAATCAAGAGTTACAAAAAAATGAAGTTCCTCATTCTCAATTAATTACTGATATTTATGGAGGAGGGGGTCTCTTTTTAGCTACAGCTATTGCAACAGAATTACTTGGTCGAAGTCCTTATAGCCATCCTGACTTTTGTCTTTGTTTTCCACTAATTAAACTTGATAAAAAAACTGAGGTTTCACAAGATTTTATGGAAAACTTTATATCGTTTTATCTCAAAAATAATTACTGTAGTGTAGCTGACTGGCTTCAAAGTTTAGAATCATCGAATAAACAAGGCTCAATAAGTGTTGAAGAAATTAACAGTCTACATCAAAAACTAAGCCTCAAAGCGTATGAGGGGAAAAATAAGGTTTGTGTTCTTTGGGCTCCAGAGCTTCTAAACATCTATGCTGCAAACAAAATGCTTAAAATTCTTGAAGAGCCTCCCTCTAATACTTATTTTCTAATGATAAGTGAAAGGCCTGATCAAGTATTGCCAACAATTTTTTCTCGTTCGATTATTTTGCCCATAAATAAGCTTTCAACCAGTATAATAAAAGAAAAGCTTATTAGTTCTGGAGTTGATAAAGCATCAGAAATAGCTAGTGCTTCAGAGGGAAGTTGGAGGACTGCTCTTGAATTATCTAGTAAATCAAATTTGCGAAAGACACTTGAATCACTTTGGATCAAGGGGCTTAGAAGCGCTTTTAAATCAATTGGTAATAAAGCTATTGTTATAGAGCTAATGGAATGGGCAGAAGAAGTTTCTAAATTAACTAGAGATGAGCAAAAATCTTTTTTAGAATATGGGTCTACTCTAATTAGGTCAGCACTAGTTACCAATTATAAGGCAAGTGAAGCTTCTCATTATATGAGTTTAAATGATTTTAAAATTGAAAAACTCGCTCCTTTTGTTAATAATAAAAATATAGTAGATATCACTAAATTATTAGATGATTCATACTATCACGTGAAAAGAAATGCAAATTCTAAAATATTATTTTCAAACTTTATACTTAAGATTGCTAGATATTTAAATAAAAAGGAGGCTTAGTTTGTTTTTTTAAAAACAAACACGCTGCTAGAATAGTTTCCTGTAAAAATTCCAAAAATATTTGAAACTGATCCAACAAAAATAGCTATAAGCCAAGGAAAAAAAATCTTTTTTCGTTTTGCCGACAATAATGAAATATAATATGCGTCTAGAAACAACGGCTTTTTTTTATATAAAACAAAATGTTCCTTTTGTAAAAGATCAATAAGCCCTTTAGGTGTAAAATGCCAAAGATGTCTAGGGACATCTAGCGCTGCCCATTCAGACTTAAATAATTGAGAATCAATACTTTGAATGTTAGGTACCGCTATGACAAGAGATCCGTCTATAGATAAAAGCCTAGAAAGAGCGCTTATACATTTTAATGGATTAGACACATGTTCAAGAACATGCCACAAAGTAATTACGTTATAATTTAATTGCTTTATGTGTTTAATTGATGAAAAAACATTTAACCCTTTAGAGCGACAAACCTTTTGTGATGTTAGGCTTTTCTCAACTCCGGTTGTATTAATGTTTTTATCAGAGATATATTTTAAAAAACCTCCGTTACCACATCCATAATCAAGAAGTTTCTGGTTTCTTCCTTTGGGTTTGATAAGTCTATATTTAAAATACAACATAAGCCTATGGCTTATAAAATATATTTTGTCTGTAACCGTTTTTGATGTTTCCTGATGAGAATGATAATTATTGGTTTTATAAAAGCGATACATGTCTTCGTCTGAATCAATTTTTGTTCTAGCAACGCTTTGATCCTTATTAAAATATACAGAAAACAATTCTCCTGTAGCTAATGTGTCTTTGGTGGTACAGTAATAATTCTTATAATTTTTCATTTGTTTCACGTGGAACATTATCTGCCTAAAGCAACTAATAGAACACTAATATCACTCGGATTAATTCCGCTTATCCTACTTGCTTGAGATAAAGTTTGAGGTAGTATTTCATTTAATTTTTCTTTTGCCTCACTTGACAATGAGGCAAGTTCATTATAATTAAAAGCAGTAGGTATAGAAATATTTTCCAAACGCTGTATCTTATCGGCCATTTGTTTTTCTTTGGCAATGTACCCAGAATATTTTATTTGTATCTCTGATTGCTCTAGGGCTATGTTGTCAATTTTTTCATTTCTAATAAATTCAGAAACAGAAGTAAGTTTTTTTAAATCATTAATAACTATATTGGGTCTTGCAAGAATTTTAACTAGTTTTCCTGACTGTTTTACAAGAGAGGAGTTTTTAGAGCTTAATATTTCATTTAATTTTTGAGGATCAAATCTGGTGTTGTTAAAAAATTTTATCATTCTTTCTGTTGAATTCATTTTGACTTCGAGGGTCTTCATTCTATCAGCACCAGCAAGGCCAATCTTATGTGCTATAGGCGTAAGTCGCTCATCAGCATTGTCTTGGCGCAACAAGGTTCTATACTCTGCTCTGGAAGTAAACATTCTATAGGGCTCTTCAGTTCCCTTAAGTACTAGGTCGTCAATTAGAACTCCTATATAGGCCTGATCTCTTTTTAACACAAAGGGGTCAGAGTTCTTTACTTTTAAATTAGCATTAATTCCTGCCATTATTCCTTGAGCGGCTGCCTCTTCATAGCCTGTAGTGCCATTAATTTGTCCTGCAAAAAATAAATTCTCAACGATCTTAGTTTCAAGATTTGTTTTTAATTGTGTGGGCTGAAAATAATCGTATTCAATAGCATAGCCCGGTCTAAAAAATTTGACCTTTTCAAAACCTTTTACTTTTTTTAAAGCGTCATATTGTACTTCTTGAGGCAGTGAAGTAGAAAATCCATTGACATAAACTTCAACAGTATTCCATCCTTCAGGCTCAACAAAAATTTGATGCCTAGGCTTATCTGAAAATCTATAAATCTTATCTTCGATTGAGGGACAATATCTAGGCCCTGTGCTTTGAATACTGCCATTAAACATTGGTGAACGATCAAAACCTAGCCTAAGCTTGTCATGAACTTGTTCACTAGTATAGGTAATATGGCAGCTTTTCTGAGAAGTTAACCGTTTTGTGTTAGCTAAAAAACTAAACGTTCCAGGAGTTTCATCCCCAGGCTGCTCTTCCATTAATGAATAGTTTAATGATCTCCCGTCAACTCTTGGAGGGGTTCCTGTTTTCATTCTTCCTGAAACAAAGCCAAAAGACTCTAAGCAAGAAGTTAGTCCTGTAGAAGACTTTTCACCCGCCCTTCCTCCTCCAAAGTTTTTTTCTCCAATATGAATAAGGCCGTTTAAGAACGTTCCATTTGTAAGAATAACCGTTTTAGAATATATAGGAACGTCTAGAGCTGTTTTGACACCAACAGCAACACCTTCAACAACAATTAAACTACTTACCGTTTCTTGGTAAAAATCAAGGTTATTTATTTTCTCTAAAAGGTCACGCCAGTTTTGTGAAAACAGAGAGCGATCAGATTGTACTCGAGGAGACCACATCGCGGGACCCTTAGATCTATTTAGCATTTTAAACTGTATCGCGCTTGAATCAGAAATAATTCCACTATATCCACCAAGAGCATCAATTTCCCTAACAATTTGACCTTTAGCAATACCGCCCATAGCTGGATTACATGACATTTGACCGATAGTCTGGAGGTTCATTGTGATTAATAATGTTTTGGAACCTAGATTAGCTGAAGCTGCTGCTGCTTCACATCCTGCATGACCTCCGCCAACAACAATAACATCATATTTTTTTTCAAACATACGGTTGTTGGCTATTGTTTCACGTGGAACATATTAATCATTTTATCCTCCTCCTTGAACATTTTATCTTGGTGAGACTTAGTCTTATCTAGATAGCCTATCAAATGCAAAAAACCATGAGACACTAGTCTAACTAACTCATTTTCAATACTTTGATTGTATTTATCAGCATTTTCTATTGCTTGATCAATAGATATGTATACTTCTGCTATAATGTTTTTTTTAGTGCCGTAAGGAAAGGTAAGTATATCTGTATGAGTGTGATGGTTTAAATATTTTAAATTTAAATCAAGCATTTTTTCTCTTGTAATAAAATAATAGACAAGCTTGTCTATTGAAGATTTATAAATCTTAGCCGCCGATAATAGCATTGAGTTCGTTCGATATTCATCGAAGAGATTTGGTTTGTTTATAAATTGTATCATTTCGTTTGCAAATATACAGCAAACTATGTGCAGTTGAAACTAAGCGATTCTTTATATTTACTGCATAAATGTTAGAAAGAGTTCGATTTGCACCAAGCCCAACAGGTCCACTCCATATTGGAGGGTTAAGAACTGCGCTTTTTAATTTCTTATATACTAAAAATAAAAAAGGTGTTTTTATCTTAAGACTAGAGGATACTGACAGAAGTAGATTTGTTAAGAATAGTGATACGTATATTGAGGAAGCGCTTGCTTGGGCTGGAATATGCGTTGATGAAGGTCCTTCAGAAGGCGGAAAATATGGGCCTTACAGGCAAAGTGAGAGGCTTAATATTTACAATGAAAAAATTAAAATATTAATTGATTCAAGGAAAGCTTATTATGCTTTTGATTCAAACGAAAAATTAAATGATTTACGCAAAAAAGAAGAAAAAAAGGGTCTGGTTTTTAAATATGATTCATCTGTAAGAAATTCATTAGACAACTCATTGTCTATGGACGTTGATATTGTAAAAGAGAGAATTAAAAGAGAGTCTTATGTTGTGCGTTTAAAAATAGATGCTGGAGTTACAACGGTAGAAGATCTTTTAAGAGGGCGTGTTAGTGTTGATAATGGTGTTCTTGATGATAAAATACTTGTTAAGGCTGATGGATTTCCTACCTATCACTTTGCAAACGTTGTAGATGATTATTTAATGAAAATAACAACCGTAATAAGAGGAGAAGAATGGCTACCATCTCTTGCTATACATAGCCTAATTTACGATTCGTTTGATTGGGAAATACCTAAATTCATACACCTACCGCTAATATTAAAACCTGCTGGAAAAGGAAAATTGTCAAAACGAGATGGTGCAATAGGTGGTTTTCCTGTTTTTCCTTTAAGCTGGGAAAAGGAAATAGGGTTTAAAGAAATGGGGTTTTTAAATAGTGGCGTTATAAACTACCTTGCCTTGCTAGGTTGGAGCCCTGGTAATGAAGAAGAAATATTTAGCTTAAGGAATTTGGTAAAGCTTTTTTGCGTTAAAGGGGTGCATAAAGGCGGGGCAAAATTCGATTTTAAAAAAGCTAAATGGATAAACCAGCAACATATGTCAAAATTAGAGTTTTCTGAATTTGAAGCTCTCTTTCCAAAAGAGGTCGTTCGTTTAAAAAAACAATATCCTTCAAAAACTGAAGAAATCTTTTTATTAGTAAGAGAAAGGCTTAAACTTAGCGGCGATTTCGAAAAAGAAATCAAATTTTTGCTTGAGGATCCTAAAAATTACGATCAAAAAACATTAAATAAACAGTCTAAACACAGTCCTATTAATTTATTAGAAGAAATCGAAGTCATTATTGACAAAAAAGGGCTGAAGGGGTTAAAAGAAAACCTAAGTGATTTAACAAAAAATAAACAAATTAATTTTGGTTCAATAATGCAAATTTTTAGAATAGCGCTTATAGGAGAATTAACTGGCCCAGATATTATTTCAGCATCAACTATATTAAAAAAATCGTTAACTTTAAAAAGAATATCTAAATTAAAAAATCATTTAAAAAACAATTTAACATGAGTGTGTTTTCAACAATTTTATCAGTGTTTATAGTCTTAATACTAATTTCAGGTTTGTTTATTGTAAAACAACAAACCTCTGCTGTATTAGAAAGGTTTGGAAGGTTTTTAGCCGTAAGGCGTCCTGGGCTTCATATAAAAATTCCTTTTGTTGATAGAATTGCTGGAAAGCTTAGTTTAAGAATTCTTCAGCTTGATGTAATGGTAGAAACAAAGACTAAAGACGATGTCTTTGTTAAAATAAAAGTATCTGTTCAATACAAGGTTATAGAAGATAAAGTTTATGCTGCGTTTTATAAACTAGACTTTCCCCAAGATCAAATTACTTCTTATGTTTTTGATGTGGTAAGAGCAGAGGTTCCAAAAATGATTTTAGATGATGTTTTTGAAAAAAAAGACGAAATCGCAAATGCTGTTAAAAGTGAACTAAATGAAGCAATGAGTAGCTATGGGTATGACATAATTAAAGCACTAGTAACTGATATTGATCCTGACGCTGAAGTAAAAACAGCTATGAATAAAATTAATGCAGCTGAGCGACAAAAAGTTGCGGCCCAATATGAGGGAGATGCAGCTAGAATTTTAATAGTGGAAAAAGCTAAAGCCGAGGCTGAAAGCAAAAGACTTCAGGGGCAGGGAATTGCTGATCAAAGAAGAGAAATTGCAAGAGGACTTGAAGAGTCGGTAGATGTGCTAAATAATGTAGGTATAAATTCTCAAGAAGCATCAGCTCTAATAGTAGTTACTCAGCACTATGACACCCTTCAGTCAATTGGAGGAGAGACTAATAGCAATCTAATTCTACTTCCAAATTCTCCTCAGGCTGGTAGTGAAATGTTAAATAACATGGTCGCTTCTTTTACTGCTAGTAATCAAATTGGAGAGGCTATGAAAAAACACAATAATAACAAATTAAAGGATGACAAAAACAAGAAATAAGACAACCACAAGCTTGTTTTTTGTGTTCCACATGAATGTTCTTCTCTAATTTATAAATAATCTAAATATGACTAAATATTTAAAATTTTATGCATAATGGGTCTTATTTCTTAGCTATAATGAGTACGATAGGAGGGGCAATACATGGCCTTTCAATTATTGAAGATTGTCTTGGTAAATTAAAATGAAAAAAATAAGAGGTTTTATTTCTTTTGAGCCCAATTATCTCGCAAGCCAACAGTTTTGTTAAAAATTAAATTCGAAGACGTGCTTTCTTTATCAACATTAAAATATCCTACTCTTTGAAACTGATATGATTCATAGTGTTTTGCACTTAAAATACTTGGTTCAATATAAGCGATTTGAGTCTGTAGAGAGTTTGGGTTAACAAATTCTAAAAAACCTTTGCCTTTGTGTTTATCTGGAGAAGGATCCATAAAAAGCCTGTCATAAATATTTACTTTAGCTTTTATAGCGTGTTTTTGACTTACCCAGTGCAGTGTGCCTTTAACTTTTCTTTTGCTTGCCTCTGAACCTGATCCGCTTTTTGTTTCTTTATCATAAGAGCAAAAAACCTCCATAACTTTTCCGTTGTCATCTTTAATAACTGACTCTCCTTTAATTATATATGCGTTTTTCAACCTTACTTCTTTACCTATAGTAAGTCGAAAAAACTTTCTATTAGCATCTTCTTTAAAATCTTCCCTCTCTATATATAAATTTTTAGAAAACGGTATTTCTCTAGTTCCTAATTCTAGTTGCTCAGGATTAATTTCGGCTTTTAAACACTCTTCATCTTTCTGATAATTGACAATTGTAAGTTTTATTGGGTCCATTACCGCATTAACTCTAGGGGCAATTTTATTTAAATGTTCACGTACACAAAATTCTAATAAAGAAGCCTCTATTACATTTTCTCTTTTAGCGATGCCTGCCGTTTCTACAAATTTCCTTAAAGATTCTGGGGTGTACCCTCTTCTTCTCAATCCAGATATTGTAGGCATTCTTGGATCATCCCAACCACTTACTATTTTTTCGCCTACTAATTGCTTTAATTTCCTTTTTGATGTAACAGTATATGATAAATTAAGTCTTGCAAATTCTGTTTGTTGTGGAATTCTATTTTTAGTTGGTAGAACTTTTAAAAACCAATCATATAAATCTCTATGAGGCCTAAACTCAAGAGTACATAAAGAATGTGAAATCTGCTCAATATAATCAGATTCACCATGAGTCCAGTCATACATGGGATACACCTTCCATCTATCAGCTGTTCTGTGGTGGGTTTTGTTAAGAACTCGATAAATGACAGGGTCTCTCATGAGCATGTTTGGGGATTTCATGTCAATCATAGCTCTTAAAACATGTGTGCCTTCAGAATATTTGCCTTTTGACATCTCAATAAAAATTTGTCTGCTTTTACCTGCAGGTCGAGTTCTGAAGGGGCTATCTGTTCCTGAAACTTTTGGGGATCCTTTTTGCTCAGCAATAAGCTCTGAGCTCTGAGAGTCAACATACGCAAAATTGTTGTCAATTAAAAACAAGGCCCATTCAAATAATTGTTCAAAATAATCAGAGGCATAGCATTCATTATTCCAAGAATATCCTAGCCATTTTACATCTTGTTTTATAGCGTCTACATATTTGCTCTCTTCATTTTGAGGGTTGGTATCATCAAACCTTAAATTAACCGGAGCCTTATACTTAAGGCCTAAATTAAAGTTTAAGCATATTGCCTTAACGTGACCGATATGAAGATATCCGTTGGGTTCAGGTGGAAAACGAAACTTAAGTGCTTTAGGGTCCAACCGATTTGCTAAATCGTGTTCAATTATTTGCTCTATAAAATTTAAAGAGGGGACGTTATTGTCCATAAATATTTTTTGGTAAATATATGAAAAGAGTAGGTGAACTATTCATTTGAAAACTAGTTTATATCTTTAAGGTCACAATGGGAAAAATTAAATTAAAAAATGTTAAAATTTACTCAAACCATGGCTGCCTAAATGAAGAAGGCTTAATTGGAAGTGAGTATGTTTTACAGCTAGAGGTTAAGACAGATCTAAACAAGTCTTCCAAATCAGACAATCTTAAAGACACTGTAGATTATGTAGCGCTAAATTTAATAATAAAGGAAGAGATGCTAAAACACTCTAAGCTTCTAGAAACAGTTGCAAAACGTATAATTGATAGAGTGTTTAATGAGCATTTAACTGTAAAAAAAGCAAGGGTTGAAATATCCAAAATAAACCCGCCAATAGGAGGGGATGTTGAGGCTGTCTCTATAATTATTAAAAGAAAAGAAATTTAAAAAATTTAATGTTATTTTTGCACCCACGGCATCGTGGCCGAGTGGCTAGGCAGAGCTCTGCAAAAGCTTGTACAGCGGTTCGAATCCGCTCGATGCCTCTAAAAAACCCGTTAAATTATATAACGGGTTTTTTTATTTCATTTGTTTTATTGATCCACCAAGCGAGGTTTTTAAAATAAGTTTTTTTGGGTTACCATGTACTCTTATTATTGCTCCGGTAGATGCTTTAGCGTCCATTAATAAAGATGATTTAGCATAAACAACTGATCCTATACTCGCTTGTATTTTTGTTTGTTTTGAGGAGAGTTCTTCTGCTAAGCAAATCCCGCCTGTGCTTGCTTTTATTTCAACAACTGATGATCGTCCTTTTAAGCTAACTGATCCTCCTGACGCAACCTCTATGCTTGTTTTACCTGTATTAACAATTCCTTCTAATAATGATCCTTCTTGTGCTTTAATCTTTAAATTAGTTTGGCTAATAGAGTCTTGGAATAAAACTGTTGAGCCTTGAAATAGGTTTATTTCATCAATTTCATTTTTATAATAAACATCGACAAATATGTTTCCTAAGGAAAGTTTTTTATCAATCGCAACTTTTAATTTTAAAACCTTGTTTTTAATTTTATAAACAAAAACAGATGTGTCTTCGTTTTTATGACTTAAAATTATTTTGTTATCCTCTCCCTTTATAAAATTTACCTCTATGCCCGCATAGACCATTAAAGAATTATAATCTCCTATTAAAATATGATTTTCTTGCGCTTTAAGGATTGAAAAGGTTGAAGTAGTTAATAAAAAAAGAAGAAAATATTTCATAAGTTATTTGTTTAAGTAATGTTCCTTTTTATTTAATAATAAAATCTAAATATCTGTTAATTAAATCTGCTTTTTTAACAATAATTTCAATTGGGTCTCCTAGTTTAAAAATTTGTCCTGAAACATATCCTTCTAACAAGTGTTTTGTTTGATCATAAAAAAACCTGTCACCTTCAATGGTTTTAATTGAAATCATTCCTTCGCACTTGTTTTCAATTATCTCAACATAAAGCCCTCTATCATTAACTCCTGAAATAATGCCACTAAAACTTGATCCTACTTTATCTTGCATAAATTTAATTTGCATATATTTTATGGAATCTCGCTCTGCTTTTGTTGCTAATTGCTCTCTATAAGAGGAGTGTATGCAGGCCTCTTCCAACTCCCCTTTATTAACCGGTTTTTCTCCATCAAGATAATATTGCAAAAGTCTATGAGTTAAAACGTCTGGGTACCTTCTTATTGGTGAAGTAAAATGAGAATAATTTTCAAAAGATAATCCGTAATGTCCAATATTATTTGTGGTATAAAGAGCTTTAGACATACACCTCAAGGTTAAAGTCTCTATCATGTTCTGTTCTGGTTTTCCTTTAATATTGTTTAATAGATTGTTTAATGATTTTGATAACTCTTTATTTGTAGTGTTTAGTTTATATCCAAATGTGTTTACTATTTCTTTTAAATTTTTAATTTTCTCATTATCTGGTTCATCATGAACTCTATAAATAAAGGGTTTGACGGGTTTTTTTTTATTAATAAATCCTGCAACCTTTTTGTTGGCCAGTAACATAAATTCCTCTATTAATTTATTAGCTTCTTTAGAGGTTTTTAATTTAATGCTTTCTGGTTCGTTTTTTTTATTGAGATTAAACCCAATCTCTACTCTATCAAGTGATAATGCGCCCATTTCCATTCTTTTTTTTCTTAATTGTTTTGCTATTTTATTTAACTCTGTGATGGCCGTAAACATCTCTTTTGAAATAGAATATCCTTCTTGCGTTAGTGAGATCGATTGATTTATATATTGTTTTTGGGTTTCAATAATTTCCTGTATTTCTTCATAAGAAAATCTATGATCAGAACATATTATCGTTCTTCCATACCACTCATTGCTTATTTTTCCTTTTTTATCTACTTCAAATACGGCTGAGAAAGTATATTTTTCTTCGTTTGGTCTTAATGAACATAAATTATTTGATAAAACCTCTGGAAGCATAGAAACTACCCTGTCTACTAAATATACTGATGTTGCTCTATTATAAGCCTCATCGTCTATAAGTGTGTTTTCTTTAACATAATGTGATACATCTGCAATATGTATTCCTATTTCATATTTTTCATTATTAAGTTTTTTAAAAGATATTGCGTCATCAAAGTCTTTTGCTGTTATAGGGTCTATAGTAAAAGTTAATTCTTTTCTAAAATCTCTTCTTTTAAATATTTCTTCCTCTGCAATGCATTTATCAATCTTTTCTGCTTTATCAATTATTTCTTTAGAAAAATTATATGGTAATCCATAATCATATAAAATTGCGTGCATTTCAACATCAATATCTCCTGGCTCTCCTAATACTTCTAATATTTCTCCGAATGGTGATTGAGCTTTTTCTGGCCATTCTTTTATTTTAACAACTACTTTTTTACCATCTTCGACCTTTAGCATTTCTTTTGCTGATATAAAAATATCCGTATACATTTTTGGTCCTCTAGTTAATACAAAACCAAACTCTTTTTGTTTTTTAATAATACCAACATATTCATGTTTTGCTCTTTCAATAATTTCTACAACCTCTCCAGAAATATTATCTCTTCTATCTCTTCTTTTAAAAACATATACTCTAACAGTGTCGTTATTTAATGCTTTATTAATATTTTTTTTAGCTATAAACACATCTTTACCACTCATTAATAAATATCCGTTTCCTGAGCTAGTTATCTCTATAACTCCTTCCTCATAAAATTTATCTTCTTCTATAAATCTATATTTACCTTCTTTTTCCTGATAAATCCTTTTTGATATATATAAGTTTTTAAGAGCTTTTATAATATCATTTCTTCCTTGAGTATCTTTCACTCCTAAAACAGAAGAAACTTGCTTAAAATTGTAATATTTTTTTTTATTGTTTTGAAGAAAACGCATTATTTTTTCTTCGTAAACTTTAATTGTTTTATTTTTTTTAGACATTTTATTTATTAATATTTCAAAATTAGGTATTACAATTTTTAAAAACTAAACATGTTATAAACATCTATTATTATTATTATTATATTTTAATAAATAAATAAAAAAAAATGATGATTATAATAGCTTGTTAATATCATAAACAAGTTTTTTATAATTATTATGTATATAAATAAATAATAAATAAAAGAGACTTATTAACTCTATAATAAAATTTAATACATTATTAATCATAGTAATAACTAATTATTTAACAACTGTTGATATCTAATGTTGGTTAATAAACAATTTTTAAAAAAGAATAAAAATTGTTTAAAAAGAATAAAAAAACTTTAATAAATAAAGAATATAAAAGAATAAACTAATTTGGATTAACCATTTTTTTTTATAATTGCTTAAATTATACTCCTAAACAAAAAAACTTATCTTAAATATTAACAGATTTTCAAACACTTATAACAATACTTATTAACTTATAAATAAAATTATTTATATATAAAAAGATGAAAATAGCAATAGGAAACGATCACGCAGGAGTAGAACATAAAAATGAAATAATTCTTTTTTTGGAATTAAAAAAGAATGAAGTTATAAATTTTGGCACAGACTCAGAAGAAAGCGTTGATTATCCTGACCATATTCATCCGGTTTCCAACTACATCTCTAACACTCCAAACAGTTTAGGTATTATTATCTGTGGAAGCGGCAATGGCGCAGCAATGACAGCAAATAAAAACCAAAATATACGAGCTGCTCTTTGCTGGAATAATGAACTATCTAGACTATCAAGAGAACATAATAATGCTAATATTATAAGTATTCCCGCAAGATTTGTTTCTGTAGAAGAAGCAATCAAAATGGTTAAAATATTTATATCAACAAAGTTTGAAGGAGGAAGACATCAAAATAGGGTAAAAAAAATACCTTGTAATTAATGATAAAATACAGGCACTAAAATTTTGAGGAGCTTTCCAACAAAAAACTATACGAAAAACTCCAGCTAAGAATAATACAAAAAGGAGAAAACTATTTAGAAGATGGAATTGTTCACACGGCTATGTTTCTTGAGTAAATTTTTTAACAACCCCTTTTATATTAATAGATAAATCAACAGAAAGAGGAATTTCTTTTCCTAAATAATAAAAAAGATAAATACCCGGAGGACAATTATTAAGAAAAAAACGACTAATCTTATATACTTCGGAGCGCAACCTTCTTTTAATTAGATTTCTATCAACAGCTTTAGAAAATTGTTTTTTAGAAACGGAATATCCCACATAAAAACGAACATTATTTCCTTTACAATATCTAAAGCCAATATTTTTTTCTTTATAAAAAGCACCTTTGTCAAATAGAGATTTAAAAGACTTTTTAGATTTTAAAGAAAGTAAATTATTATTTTTGATCTCCTTTGTCATCGTCTAATCGCCTGAAAAACTCATTATTTACACGATTAATATCAGCCATATACCCAGTTGGATCTATTATTATAGACACTACATCTTTTTTTGGACTATTAATGATGAGGACATATTCTGGCATGGACCAAGCCCAATCTTTATTAATAGACCAAGAAATATTGTAAGGGTTATTTTTTTCTCCTCGCATTAAAGAAATTGGAATATATTGAATTTCATAACTTCCGTCACTGTAGTTAATCAAAACATCTAATGGCATAGGCATAGACCCAATTCTTTCAAAAGTAACATGAGTTTTTTGATCAACCTCATCAATTGTTTTAATACCATAATCTATCTGATTTGTGGTTTGAGTCCAATCAGTTAAATACCATTTTAGCTGTATTCCAGAAATACGTTCTGCAACTCTTCTAAAATCGTTAGGAGTAGGATGCGTAAATTTGTGGGAGCTGTAGTATTCTTTAATTGTTTTTGAAAGATTTTCTTGGCCAATCACATAACCAAGCTGAGCCAAGAAAACAGCACCTTTACTGTAAGCAGAGCTTTCGTAAGCCATATTATAATCGTATCTGTTTGCGTTAGTTGATTGGGGTTGTTCGAAGCCAGAAAGGGCCAGGCTTAAATAATCCTTATAAGAACTAGCTAGAGGAAACACTTTGTTTTCTTCTAAAATTTTATCTACCGCAAGCTTAGAAATATAAGAGGTAAAGCCTTCATCCATCCATTCGTGCTTCATTTCGTTTGTTGCTAAAACATGTTGAAACCAAGAATGGGCAAGTTCATGAGCAGTAACACCAACCAAACTCCCAAACTTTCGATTACCTGTTATAAGAGTCAACATGGCATATTCCATACCACCATCGCCTCCATGAACAACGTTATATTCTTTATAAGGATAGTCACCAATAGTATTATTAAAAAACCTCATTAATTCTGCAGTTTTAGGCTGTAACTTTTTCCAGTTATCTATAATCTCAGGATTGTTTTTATAAAAAAAATGTAGACTAACACCATTAGGACCAGGATATGTGTCATGAATAAAGTCAGGATCAGCAGCCCAAGTAAAATCATGAACCATTGGAGCTATAAATCTCCAAGAAAGCTTTCCTTTTCTTGCTTTAGGCTTTGACCCTCCATATCCGTGACCATAATTATTAGGGTTTTGAAGATAACCACTAGCCGCCACCACATATTCTTCGTCAATATTTATTGTTACATCAAAATCTCCCCAAACACCATGGAACTCTCTGCCAATATATGGTTCAGCATTCCACCCGTCATAGTCATATTCAGCCATTTTAGGATACCACTGGCCCATAGAAAGAGCCACACCTTCTTTAGAGTCTCGTCCTGCACGACGAATTATTTTTGGAACTTGTCCGTTAAAATCAAGAGTAATGGTTGTACTTTTTCCCGGTAATAATGAGTTTTTTAGAGGAACCTCAAGTATGGTTCCAGAATTTACAGGAGAGAGGAGCTCTCCTTCTTGTCTAACATTAGAAACGGTGAGCCTTCCCTCTTCTTCTTTTGGTATTGTATTTATATCAATTTTAAAGCGTTTGTTTTTATCTTTTCCACTAACAATTCTAGTTGCCATTTCACTTCCAGGCTTAAAAGCGTTAAAGTAAAGATGATAAAACACTTTATTAATAGTGTCAGGAGAATTGTTTGTATAAACTAGAGATTGCTTTCCGTTATATTGAAATGAATTGACGTCTATATCAACAGTCATATTATAATTAACGGATTGTTGCCAATAATTCTGAGAATGACTAGAAAAGCTATATAAAAAAAACAAAAAAGAATAGAGGTAAATTCGAAACATAATAAATGGTGTTAAAATCGTACTAAAATAAACAAATCAACATTAAAAAAATTCTTTTAATGTTGAGATTTGATTAAAACGAACGCCCCTGTCTGTCATTTTCAAAGAAACAAGCTCATTGAACGGGTCGTGCTCCATAAAAAGCAACCAATTCTCTTCATTAGCAGATTGTAAAAAAGACGCTTTTTCCTCTAAAGTAATAAGAGGTCTAGTGTCATAGCTCATTATATAAGGTATAGGAATGTGACCAATTGTTGGAATTAAATCAGCAGCAAAAACAATCGTTTTATCTTTATACTTAACCACCGGAAGCATTTGTTTTTCGGTATGTCCATTAACAACAATAATATCAAACCCTAACGCGGAATTTTTAATGTACGAATTTCGTTCTTTAATAAAGTTTAGCTGACCGCTCGACTCTATAGGGTTAATGTTTTCTGGAATGAATGAGGCTCTCTCTCTAATATTTGAATTTTTTGACCAGTCCCAATGATCTTCATGAACCCAAAACTTAGCATTTTTAAAAGCAGGAATGTGCTTTCCGTCAAAGGACAGATTTATTGCTCCTCCACAATGATCAAAATGAAGGTGAGTTAGAAAAACATCAGTAATATCATCACGATGAAAGCCATTATCAGAAAGAGAACTATCTAAATTAAAATCTCCCCATAACCCAAAATGACTAAAAAAATTTTCATCTTGCTTGTTTCCAAGCCCAGTATCAATTAAAATTAAACGATCACCGTCTTCTATTAATAAAGATCGAGCAGCCATAGAAATTCTATTCTTATCATCACTCGGATTTGTTTTTTCCCACAGAGGCTTTGGAACCACTCCAAACATGGCTCCTCCATCTAATTTAAAATTTCCAGTTTCTATAGAATAAATGTTCATGAGTTGAAAGTTACATGTATAGGTTTTAACATATAGGTAAAATTAAAAAAAAAGAATTTCTTAAATTAGACATCAGATGGAGAATATGTTTTAAAGAGTAGTAAAATTAAACACGATAGCTTTCTATTTTATATATTGTTCTTAAATTCAACCAAGCATGGAAGTTAAGTTTATAGTTCTTTTAGCGGGATTTGTTTTAGTTGCAATTGCAGGACAGCAAATAGCTAAAGTTTTTCAAAAAATTAAACTTCCTTTGATAACAGGCTTAATTATTACAGGAATTTTAGCGGGATCCTCTTTTTTAAACTTTATACCTTCAGAATCATTACCAAAATTAAATTTCCTTAACAACCTAGCCCTTGCTATAATAGCCTTTTCAGCAGGAGCTGAACTTTATCTAAAGGAACTCCGAAGTAGAATTAATAGTATAAAGTGGATGACAGTAAGCCAGCTGTTTATAACTGTAATACTTAGCACATGGTTAATTTTTGAATTCTCTTCATATGTTCCTTTTATGGAAGATCAGCCTAAAAATGTAAGACTTGTAATAGCCTTGCTTTTTGGAGTAATTTTTGTTACCAGATCTCCTTCTTCTGCCATAGCTGTTATAAATGAAATGCGAGCAAACGGACCGTTTACAAAAACCTCTATGGGAGTAACAGTGGTTAAAGACGTATTAGTAATTATATTATTTGCCATATGTCTTTCTACTGCCAAAACAGTCATTAAAAATGAAGATCTTGATTTAAACTTTTTAATTTCCCTTTTACTTGATTTAATCTTATCATTATTTTTCGGCATCATAATAGGATTAGTTTTAAAGCTTCCGCTGTCTTTAAAAATAAACAAAACAATAAAAGCCATAGGGGTTTTGATAATTGGATATGGGGTCTATTTTTTTGCTGAATATGTTAGAAGTAAAACAGCTATAATTATTGGTCATGAAATTGTTTTAGAACCTCTTCTTGTTTGCATAATAGGAAGTTTTTATATAACGAATTATACAAACAACAGAATTGAATTTGTAGAACTTCTTGAAGAAATAAGCCCAACCATATACATAATCTTTTTTACCTTAACGGGCGCTTCTCTTACTGTTCAAACGTTAATTCAAGTTTTTTGGATAGCAATAGCATTTTTTGGTCTACGAATTTTTTCTATGTTTTTAGCAGGCATATTTGGTGTCTTGTTAGCAAAAGATGAAAAAAGGTTTTTATTTATTTCATGGATGCCCTATGTTACGCAAGCGGGAGTTGCTTTGGGCTTAACGACTATAGTTGCGAATGAGTTTCCTGAATGGGGTTATGAGTTTCAAACTATTATAATAGCAATTATAGTTATCAACCAACTAATAGGCCCTTTACTTTTTAAAATCTCTTTAGACATAGTAAAAGAAAGCCACTTAAAGCATAAAAGCTCAGAGTTTGACGGTATAAAAGATGTAATAATATTTGGTCTAGAAAGCCAATCTATTGCCTTAGCCATGACATTAAAGAAAAGCGGGTGGGTTCCAAAAATTATAACATTTTCTGATATTGATAAAAAAACGAGTGATGATTTTGAGCTTGTTAAATCAAAAGACATTTCATTAAAATCCTTAGATCAACTAAACTTAGAAGGGGCTGATGCAATAGTTTGTCTATTGTCAGACAAAGAAAACTATAAAATAGCTAATCTTGTTTATGAACATTTTGGAACCAAAGATGTTATAGTCAGATATAATGGAGCTAGAGAGTATTATGAAAGACTTACAAATATTGGTGTTAGAATAATCGATCCATCCCTAGCCATGATTAACCTTCTCGACCATTATGTTAGGTCTCCTAACGCAACCTCACTATTATTGGGCCTTGATAAGAATAAAGATTCAGTAGATGTCGAAATAAGAAATAAAGATATTCATGGAATGACATTGAGAGACCTTAGATTCCCTACTGACGTGATTGTTTTGTCGGTAATTAGAAAAGGACAAGTGCTTATATCGCATGGATATACGAGACTTAGAATAGGAGACTTCGTTACTTTGGTTGGCACAAAAGAAAGTGTTGAAAACCTTAGATTTAAATTAGAATCTTAATATTAGAATTAATTATTTAGAAAATAGCCAAGGGAAAAGTTCTGACTCTTTAAAAGCTAAACTCCAGCTGTTATGTTTTGTTTTTGAGTATAAAGTAAGTTTTGTGTCAGAATTTAATCGAATTAATCTACGGGCTAATTTTTTCGAAAACTTAACATTTACCACATCATCTTCTGTTCCATGTAATAACCATAAAGGAGTGTTTTTTATTTTAGAAGACCATGAAACATGACCACCACCACATATTGCAAAAGCAGCAGCGAAGAAATTAGGCTTTTGAGCAATAAGCTCAATTGTTCCCATTCCTCCCATTGAAAGCCCACCTAAATATCTTCTTGAAGAATCAATAGAATACTTAGACTCTAAATTTTCTATCAAACCAAGAACTGCTGTGAGCATATTATTTTTTGATAGCTCTTTGCTAAAAACAAAACGCTCTTTGTTTGTCTTTTTCCAAAAAGGAACGTTAGCCCAATAATCGTTAGATCCACATTGAGGAAAAACAACAAAGGAATTATATAGCTTTTGAAAATTATCCGAACCTATAATTTCTGAACCATGAATAAGCTGAGATTCATTATCATCCCCTCTTTCTCCTGAACCATGAAGAAAAATTAATATTGGATATGATTTTGCTGGAGAATAGTTTTTTGGAATAATAATTCTGTAAGGCAGAGTGACGTTTTCATTTTCAAAAATTCCATAATCAAATTGAGCACAGACAGATAATGAAAAAAAACAAAAAACAAAAAACTTTATAGACATAAACAGAGTAAAAAATGAAGTTAATCATTTAATTTCAAAACAGCCATAAAGGCTTGTTGGGGGATTTCAACATTTCCAATTTGACGCATTTTTTTCTTTCCCTTTTTTTGTTTCTCAAGTAATTTTCTTTTTCGAGTAATATCTCCCCCGTAGCATTTAGCGGTTACATCTTTTCTAAGAGCCTTAATCGTTTCACGTGAAATTATTTTTGCCCCTATTGCAGCCTGAACAGGAATATCAAACTGTTGCCTAGGGATTAGTTGTCTTAGTTTTTTGCACATTTTTTTGCCAATATTATATGCGTTGTCTGCATGAATTAATGCTGAAAGAGCATCAACCTGATTACCGTTGAGAAGAATATCAACTTTAACTAATTTTGAAGATCTAAGCCCAATAGGAGAATAGTCAAAAGAAGCATATCCTTTTGAAACAGTTTTAAGGCGGTCATAAAAGTCAAAAACTATTTCTGCTAGAGGCATATCAAAGGAAAGCTCTACTCTTTCTGGAGTTAAATAAGTTTGATTAGTAATCACGCCTCTTTTTTCTATACAAAGAGACATTACATTTCCAACAAAATCGGATTTTGTAATTACTGATGCTTTAATGTATGGCTCCTCAACACGATCTAAATATGAAGGATCTGGTAAATCAGAAGGATTATTAACAGGAATTATTTCTTGAGGATTTTTTTTAACATACGCTTGATATGAAACATTTGGAACTGTTGTAATTACTGTCATACCAAACTCTCTTTCTAGGCGCTCTTGAATAATTTCCAAATGGAGCATACCTAAAAACCCACAGCGGAAACCAAAACCTAGAGCAGCTGAGCTTTCAGGAATAAAAACTAGTGAAGCATCGTTAAGCTGAAGTCTTTCCATGCTAGACTTTAATTCTTCATAATCTTCAGTATCTACAGGATATATTCCGGCAAAAACCATTGGCTTAACCTCTTCGAAACCATCAATCGCATCGATATTTGGAGTTTTTGAATTTACAATAGTGTCACCAACTTTAACCTCGCTAGCTTCTTTTATGCCTGTAATTAGATATCCAACATCTCCAGCAGAAACACAATCCTTTGGCTCCTGTTTTAGCTTAAGTAAACCAACATCATCTGCATTATAGTCTTTACCAGTTGCTAAAAATCTAATTTTGTCTCCTTTTTTAATTTCTCCATTTATTACACGAAAGTATGTTTCTACACCTCTAAATGGATTATATATTGAGTCAAAGATTAAAGCTTGAAGAGGTAATTTAGAATCTCCTTTTGGAGAAGGAACTCTTGATATAATTGCTTCTATAATTGATTTTATTCCTTGACCAGTTTTAGCTGAAGCAGGAATCACATCTTCAGGCTTGCAACCAAGCAGCCTAACAATATCATCTGTTACTTCTTCAGGATTTGCAGAAGGAAGATCTATTTTATTTAAAACAGGGATTATTTCTAAATCATTTTCTAGAGCCAAATATAAATTAGAAATAGTTTGAGCTTGAATACTTTGACCAGCATCAACAACTAAAAGAGCTCCTTCACATGCCGCTATAGAACGAGACACTTCATATGAAAAATCAACATGACCGGGGGTGTCAATTAGATTAAAAATATACCCCTCACCGTTATGTAAATATTCCATTTGAATTGCGTGAGCTTTGATTGTAATACCTCTTTCTCTTTCCAAATCCATATTATCAAGAAGCTGATCTTGTTTCTCTCTTTCTGTTACCGCGCCAGTAAAATCCAAAAGCCTATCTGCAAGAGTGCTTTTTCCATGATCAATATGGGCAATTATGCAAAAATTTCTAATGTTTTTCATACAATTTTGGAGTCTAGGCACGCAAAGATATTAAATTGTATACCTATTATTCTTTTCTTAACGAAGAACTTCTTGAATGAAACAAAAAACACACCATTTAACTTAAAACAGAGTTTTTTGTTAGTTTTGCACAAAAAGATTTTGTTAAGCATAGGCAACATATCACTCCCAGACTTTCCCCTTCTTTTGGCTCCAATGGAAGATGTTAGTGATCCACCATTTCGATCCTTATGTAAAAAACATGGGGCAGATGTAGTGTATACTGAGTTTGTTTCAAGCGAAGGGCTTATCAGAGACGCAGCTAAAAGTATTCAGAAACTTGACATTTATGAAAAAGAGCGACCAGTTGGAATTCAGATTTTTGGCGCAAATTTAAAATCAATGTTAAAGGCTGTAGAAATTGTTGAAGCAACAAATCCAGACATAATAGATATAAATTTTGGCTGTCCAGTAAAAAAAGTTGTTTGTAAAGGAGCAGGTGCGGGGATTTTAAAAGACATTCCATTGATGGTAAAGCTTACTAAAGAAATGGTAAGACATACCAAACTGCCGGTTACAATAAAAACTAGACTTGGATGGGATAATGATTCTATAAAAATTATTGAAGTCGCCGAGAGACTACAGGACGTGGGTGCTGCAGCAATATCTATTCATGGAAGAACAAGAGCGCAAATGTATAAGGGAGAGGCAGATTGGGCCAAAATATCCGATGTAAAAAACAACCCAAGAATGCAAATCCCTGTTTTTGCGAATGGAGACATTAATACTCCTGAAAAAGCAAGAATAATTAGAGATCAATACGGTTTAGACGGCGCAATGATTGGGAGGGCAACCATAGGAAATCCTTGGTTTTTTAATGAAGTAAAATTATATTTAAAAGATAAAACTATAGCGACTACCCCATCTATTAATGATAGAGTAGAGGCGGCAAGGAGCCATTTAAAAATGGCTATAGACTGGAAAGGAGAAACGTTAGGCGTTTTAGAGACAAGAAGACACTATACAAATTATTTCAAAGGCATACCTTCCTTTAAAAAATATAGAACAAAAATGGTTACTTCTGATTTTTCCCACGAAGTTTTTGCTGTTTTTGATGAGGTACATGATAAATTCAAAAATCCTGTTCTTTTCTAATTTATTCTATAGAATTTTGGATATTCCTGGTTGCCCAGATAGAAGTAAGGCCTCCCAAAATAAAAACAGTAATTAAAACAATTAGAATATTTTTTGTAATTAGTGAAACAGGGTACGCTAAAGTTGTTCCAGGAACAAAAACAAAAGGATATAGGTCTTGAACAACCACCAATACAGACCCAATAAAAACTCCTCCAAGAGACCCTATAATAGAAATGAGTAAGCCTAAGAAAAGAAAAATTCTTTGAATACTTTTAGGAGATCCACCCAAAGCATATAGTAAATTTAACTGAGAGGATTTATCAACAGTCATCATTATCAAAGAGCCGATTAAATTGAATAAAGCAATTAAAACTACCAATGTAAAAATTAGATAAACAGCTAAATTTTCGGTGTTTATCATTTTATATAGAGCAGGGTTTTGTTCAGCCCTGGATTGGATCAAAAAAGTATTATTAATATGCTGTTTTAAGCTTGAATAAATTTCGCTTTGAGAATAATCAGAATCAATTTTAATTGAAATATAAGAAAATTCATCATTTTCATAATTCAATAACTCTTTTGCAAAATCAATAGAACAAAACGCATATTTTTTATCAATATCTTCACTTATTTGAAATATGCCATTAACAAATGCAGGCATTGTTCTAAAAGGAACCTCTCTAAGCTTTAATGCGCCTTTTTTTGGAGCGGATAATTCTAAATAGGATGAATAGTCATACACCCCCACCCCAAGGTTTGAAGACAGACCATATCCTAAAACAACTGAATTTGAATCAAAATCAATCCAGTCGCCAATCACGACAAGGCTATCAATTGAATTAGTTTTGGTGTATGACGGAGACACACCTCTAATATAAGCAGCCTGATTTTTCTCTTCAAAACTAAAAAAAACTTTTTCCTCAACAACCCGAGAAGAAGAAACAACACCTTTAGTATTGTTTATGTCGCTCCATAGTTTTTCATCTATTTTTAATGTCTTTCCATTTTTAGGAATAATCTTATAATCGGGTTCAAATTGATAATAAAATGCCATTCCAAAATCTTTTAAGCCTTCAAAACCACTTAATACGATTAATAATGCAGAAGAGCTAACAATTAAAACAATTATCGCAAACATGTTAATTCTATTAACAACAGTCTGAGAGCTTTTTGAAAACAAATACCTTAAAGCTATACGAAAGGAAAATCTCACAATTATTTTTTTTGTTGTGATGGAAGTACGCTTGATTCAGATATAGGGTTCTCAGGATTTTTAAGAGCGGAGTCTATTTTTTGAATATAATCCAAAGAATCATCTAGATAAAAAGTTAACTGAGGAATTTTTCGTAGCTGATTTTTCATTACTTGTGATAAATCATGCTTTATTTTAAAGCTGTTTTCTTGAAGGGACTTTATATGTTCAGAAGAAAATTCAGAAGGAAAAACACTTAAAAACACCTTAGCAAAAGCAAGATCAACTGTTACACTAACCTTAGTTATTGAAATAATAAGGTTTGAAAGGCCCTCTTTTCTTATAGACCCTTGAATAAGAGTAGCTAATTCTTTTTGAATTACTGCTGCAATTTTTTTCTGTCTAGGAGTTTCCTTTTTCATTAAACAAAGCTACGTATTATTTGTATTTTTAAATTGAGTTTGAAGAATTGGCAATAAAAAAACAAACTATAAACTGAAACAACCAGACTTTATTTAATTTCAGTAAGCCGTATTTGATCATGGCTGTGGTTTATGATTTCCCAAAACCCTCGAACCTTATTTCTTTTTCGTTTTAAATATTTATTTCAAGCCCATACATGAAATCAGTATCATTTTTAAGAGGTTTAATATAGTTAATAGATCTATATCTAACAACATACCTTATATAAGTACTTAGTTTTTCGTTGATTTTAAATCGAATGTATTGATTACCAAAAACACGAACATTACCAATTTCATTATATTTCCATTGAGTGTATAGAGTTGTTGCTGAAGTAACATTTTCAAAAAGCTTTACAGACGAAAAGATGTTAATGGAAATTCTTGTTGTTTTTTTGTCGGAACTAGCATAATCTATATTTTCAAAGATGTATTTAGGATATGCTTCAAATTCATAAAAAGGCCCTACGGCAATATCAAAATAATTTTTATCTTTTTTATATAGATGCTGTCTAAGGCCAAACCCGACTTGTTTTCGCTCATCTATATAAGACCTTGCGCTTTCTCCAGTCTGAAGAAACAGGAACAAACTATGGTCTTCGTTTAAGATCCGATTCCATCTAAATTGGAGATTAGTGCTTTTGTCAAAATTATTGTCATTAAACTTAGTTGAAGAATGCGAAAAAGTAAGACGGAAAAGATTATTTTTAATTTTTGAACCTAAAGTAACATCTGTTCTTAAAAATGAAAAATTAAAATTACCGGTTTTTTTATCACCCATAAAATTTGCAAAAACATGAAAAGTTGAATCAATTTTTTTTAAACTTGACTCAGTATCAACAATAGTTTGAGAATGCAATGAGATTGACAATAAAATTATTCCTATAAAAAGCAGATACTTCTTTTTCAAAACTAAAAGTATGGTTATTTTTTGAAGATAATTAAAAAATGAATTAAGGTTCACAACGCTCGGTATTAATTATTTTAGCTTAGATATTTCTTTAATATGTTTAGGTCTTGTTTCACAGCACCCCCCTAATATAGTAGCTCCTGCATCTTTGAATTTTTTAGCAAACTCAGCAAACCTTTCGGGAGTTAGGTCTGTTCTTTTTCCTAAAAATTCATTTGGATTTCCAGTCTTACTTCTTACATAATTGTCCGCATATCCTAACTTTGGATTTGTAAGTTTAAACCCATTAAGCTTAAATCCAAAAGGCACACCTAAATGTTTTATTTCTTCAAGATTCAATTCATAATTTTCAGGAGATATACATGAGAGTATTAATCCAATTAGATTTTCATGTTCAATTTTATTAATGATATTTGAAATTTTTTCGCCGCTTGGCAATCTTACACCTTCAGAAATATGAGCTCCAATTAAATACGGCTTATTAAAGGACTTTATGGCTTCGATGGCTAAGCTAAATTCATTTACACTACTTAAAACATCTAAGTAAAAAAAATCCACATAGGGATCAAGAACACATGCCTGATCGTAAAAATTTTCTTTAATTTCATTATCAGGCCTAGTGTCAGCTTCATAAACTAAGTTCTGAGGAGGTAGACCACCTGCAACTAAAACATGTGGATTTAGTTCTTTAGCTTTTTTTGCTAGCTCACCGGCCTTGATGTTTAAGTATTCAAACTTATCTTCAATATTATTTTCACGAAGCCGTACCCTTTTCGTGCTAAATGTTGTTGTCACAATAACTTCTGCACCAGATTTTATAAAGTCTAAATGTGTATCTAAAACAAGTTGATGATATTTTTCATGCAATAGGGCATTGGCACTCCATAAAGTGCCATTGACATCGAGGCCTCTTGCTAGCAACTCTTGCCCCATTCCACCGTCCAAAATTCTAACTTCTTTGAAAAAGTCTTTATTCATTTTTAATTTCTTTAGCTATGTGACATAATTTTATATTCGCAATATAGCTCAAACCTCTATTCATAGAGTAACTGTTTAACACAAAAAGGTGGTTATGAATTCTCAAGTCTATTAATATTAGATGGTTAACTTTGAGATATTAATGCTTGAGAGAATATAAATTTAAACAATGATTGAATTAGTAAAAAGAGCATCAGATTTTTCAAAAAGAATAGCTGTTATTTCTAATCAAAAAGAATACAGTTACGACCAATTATTATGTATATCTAATTCAATAGCCAATAGCCTATTGGATCGTCAAAAAGACTTATCAGAGGAGCGTGTTGTTTTTTTAACCCCTCCAAGTTTTGAATATGTAGCTGTTCAATGGGCAATTTGGAGAGCAGGAGGGATAGCCGTTCCTTTGTGCAACCTACAACCCCCTCCCATCTCTTAAGTATGTTATTGAAGATGCTGATGCTTCAATAATGATAATTAGTGAAGAATATAAAACTCTTCTAGAACCATTGGCTAAAGAACGTAAAATGAGACTATTATTAGTCAATGATTTAATAAATAATTCAATTAGAGATTTACCAGAAGTGCCTTTGGATAGAAGAGCTATGATTTTATATACTAGCGGTACAACGAATTTACCTAAAGGCGTAGTGACAACTCATAAAACCATTCAATTCCAAATAGAATCATTAGTAAATGCATGGAATTGGAAACCGAACGATCATATTTTAAACATTCTGCCTTTACATCACATACATGGTATTATTAATGTACTAAGCTGTTCATTATGGTCAGGAGCATGTTGTGAATTCTTACCAAAATTTGACGCCAAAAAAGTCTGGCAAAAATTAATCAATGGTCGTTTAAGTTTATTCATGGCAGTCCCCACAATTTATTTCAAATTGATTGATTTTTGGGAAAAGGCTTCATATAAAGAAAAAATTAAACTTTCCGAAGGCGCAATTAATTTACGATTAATGGTTTCTGGTTCTGCAGCACTTCCTATTTCAGTTCTAGATAAGTGGAAAGAAATTACAACGCATACTCTTTTGGAAAGGTATGGAATGACTGAAATAGGAATGGCGCTTTCCAATTCATATGAAAAAGAAAGACGTTCTGGCCATGTTGGATTACCATTACCAGGTGTTCAAATTAGGCTGATTGATTCAAACGGCAAAGATGTAAAAGAAACTGGAGAACCTGGGGAGATTCAAATTAAAGGGGCTAATGTTTTTAAAGAATATTGGAGAAAACCAAAAGCAACATTAAATGCATATGAAGATGGCTGGTTCAAGAGTTGCGATATTGCTGTTTTTAATGATGGCATGTTTAAAATTTTAGGAAGAGACTCTGTAGATATTATCAAATCTGGGGGATATAAAATTTCTGCCCTAGAAATTGAGGATGTATTGCGCAGACATCCAAAAATTAAAGAATGTGCAGTCATTGGTGTTCCAGATAGTCAATGGGGAGAAATAGTTGCCGCAAGTTTAATTTCAAGTGAAAAAAAACTTGATTTTAACGCGATTAAATTATGGTTAAAAGAATTATTACCAGCCTATAAAATTCCCAGAAAATTTATTATTCAAGAGGAGCTACCCAGAAACGTACTAGGGAAAGTGACTAAAAATGTTTTAAAGAATGCTTTTGACTGATTTTCTTCTCCAGTCCATTTTGGGTTTCGTTTTTCTCTGATAGCATTTATTCCTTCTTGAACGTCTTTAGATTTGATTGTTTTTTAGAACATTTTTATTAAATATTGATGTTGCCCATCTTCTTTTGTGACATTGTCATAGGCTTCCATCCCTACCTAATAGCAGAAGGAGAATTTTTTTTAATATCAATGATCAATCCGTTTACAACATTTTCTATTTCTTTTTTAGTTGTAATATCTGTTATTAATCATAGTTCTTGTCTAAATTTTTTTGTTTTACAGTGATATTAAATTGATTATATTTAATATCTTTTGAATGTAAAAGACGTTTCAAATACAGTAAATGAATCGAAGAATTGCGATAAAACATATAGGGTTACTAACAGGGGGTTTTGTTATCTTTCCATATGCGTGTAATGTTGAGCCTCAGATTATATATTCTAATTTGCCAACAATAAAGGGAGTTCAACAAAACACCATAGGTTATATTTGTAATATAATTTTACCTGAAGACGTAATTAATTTTCCAACTTTAGAATCTCGTCAAGAGTTTGTTTTGACCATGGTAAATGATTGTTATACTCAATCAAAATTAGAAAAATTTATAGAAGGTTTTGAAAGAACATCGTCTCAAATAAATGACTTGAAATTTGACAATCTATCATTAGAAGAACAAATTTCTTTTATTGACAGACAATCTCAATCAAATGATTCCTCATCCTTTTTTTTAACAACTTTAAAAAAATATTCCTTACTACATTTTGAATCTTCTGAAAATTACATGATAGATTATCTAAATTTTGAATTTATTCCCGGAAGGTATTTAGGGAGTGTTTCTATTTAATTTTTTTTATGAATACAAATAAATACGATGTTATAATAGTTGGAGCTGGCATGTCTGGGGGTTGGGCCACAAAAGAATTTTGTGAACAAGGATTTAAAACATTATTACTTGAAAGAGGACCAAACGTTGAACACTTAAAAGATTATCCTACAACAAATATGCAGCCCTGGGAATTTAAACACCGAGGAAGATTAACAGCTAAAGACATAGAAGAAAACCCTATAGCAAGCCGTTGTTATGCTTTTAGA
>Ga0115002_10000982_pt1 | contig 39819 bp, 27 predicted proteins | sample ArcticOcean_MG_C_8_FD_89576 | JGI IMG/M metagenome (GOLD analysis project Ga0115002, IMG submission 89576) | Marine microbial communities from western Arctic Ocean - ArcticOcean_MG_CB11_86 | ecosystem: Environmental > Aquatic > Marine > Oceanic | place: Arctic Ocean: Canada Basin | collected... | reverse complement strand
GGGAGACCTGGAGCCAACTGCCGGTAATGTTTCGACCGAGCCCAATGCGCGAATCGGCCGGCTTCGTCAGGACCAGTTTGCTTACGAGGATTACCGTGTAATCGACACGGTAATCATGGGCCATGAGAAGTTGTGGCAATTGATGCAGGAACGCGATGATCTCTACTCACTGCCTAAAATGAACGATACGCAAGGCATGCGCGTCGCCGATCTTGAAGTTGAATTCGCGGAACTTGATGGTTATTCCGCGGAGGCGCGTGCAAGTGCATTACTGGAAGGAATTGGTATTCCCACCCAACAGCATGAGGGGCCAATGAGCGCAGTTGCACCGGGCTGGAAAGTCAGAGTCCTGCTGGCACAGGCACTGTTTTCCGATCCGGATATTCTATTGCTCGACGAACCGACAAATAACCTTGATATCAACACGATACGCTGGCTCGAAGATTATTTGGTAGACAGTAAATCGACGATGGTGATCATCTCGCATGATCGACATTTCCTAAATAGTATCTGCACGCATATGACCGATATTGATTATGGGGAGTTGCGTGAATTTCCTGGAAACTATGATGAGTACATGACTGCTGCCACACAGACACGTGAGCGAATGCAGGCCAATAATGCCAAGAAAAAAGCGAAAATGACGGAGCTGCAGACTTTTGTCAGCCGCTTTTCCGCGAATGCTTCAAAAGCACGTCAGGCAACATCTCGTGTGCGTCAGCTGGAGAAAATCCAGCTTGAGGAGATAAAACCATCGAGCCGGGCCAGTCCGTTCATTCGCTTTGAACAGGAAAAGCCGTTACGTCGCTTCGCGCTTGAGGCGACCGAACTCAGAAAAAGCTTCGACGAAGGGGCGCTGTTTTCAAATCTGGATCTGGCTATAGAGGCAGGCTCACGGGTTGCGATTATCGGCCCGAATGGTATCGGCAAGACGACGCTTGCGCGGTGCCTGCTGCAGGACCTTGACATAGACCACGGGACAGTCAAATGGGCGGAGAATGCAGATATCGGTTATTTTTCTCAAGATCACACGGCGGAGTTTAGTAGCGACATGACGGTATTCGAATGGATCAGTCAGTGGCGGTCTGCTGACTGCGATGATCAACAGTTGCGAGCTACGCTCGGCAGAATGCTGTTTTCCAGGGATGCCAGCGATAAATCAATCAAGGTGCTATCTGGCGGTGAAGAAAGCCGGATGCTGTTCGGAAAGCTAACTTTGAGAAAACACAATGTGATGGTGATGGACGAACCGACCAACCACCTTGACATGGAATCCATAGAGGCTTTGAACCTCGCCTTAGTGAACTATCCTGGTACATTGATCTTTATCAGCCACGATAGGGAATTTGTATCATCGCTGGCCACGCGAATTATCGAATTGACACCCACTGGCGTCGTCGACTTTGCAGGTAGCTATGATGACTACCTGCGTGCTCATTCCGTCACAGCAGGATAATTTTAGATAGTGGCCTTTTAGGTTTCAAAAAGGCGTCAATGAAATTAATTTTTATGGGTATTAATTCCAACGTGATTTTCATTTAAGTGGAGACTTGTGGTTATACATTTAATCAAATTCTTTCTTAATTGCAGCTGTTTGTTTTTTAGTTGCTTTTGGAATTTTTCTAAATTTCCCCCTAGTTTAGAACGATCTCCTTGTTGTCCTACAGTAAGGCTAATCGTTTTTTCTGCTAGTTGGAAACCTTAGAGTTGATTGAATAACAATTATTAATTAGGTTTTCATACATGAACTTTAGTCCAATGCTATCGCCTAAAGAAATGCTTCATAAAGGCGTATTTGGAGGGACTTATTTTAGTGAGTTAATTGATTATAAAAAATTCCCTGATGATTGGTTTCAAGGGATAGAAAAAAGTTTTTATTGCTCCGAAAAATACAGAGTGGAGGTTAATTTTTTTAAAATAAAGTCAGGCCAATCCCAAAAAGAATGGGAGGAGAAGGGCTGGATCCATAAAGATGACCCTAGGGGTTGGTTTGAATGGTACTGCAAGTACTACATAGGTCGAAGACACGAGGACGATGAACGTCAAATAAAAAGATGGGCAGCATTTTGTGGGCCAAAAGGGCGCTGGAGAAATCGCATCTATTCTCAGATAAATTGCTGTGAATGTTCTATTTCATCGAGTCATGATGTGAGTAGACGCATACAGCAGTCGCTCTTGCATTGGTCATATGTAGTGAATGACGCAGATTATAAATTGTGGTTAAAGGCTAAAGATAAGTGTTGACTGTAATAATGATAAGAGCACTCAAACAGCTTGTTTTTAAATTTATAACCTTTTGAAGTTATATATCTCGGAATTCAGCAATAACCGGGGCATGGTCTGAGGGACGTTCATTTTTTCGAGGCTCAACATCAATAGAACATCCAGTACAAAGATCACTTAGCTTTTTTGATGCGAGTATCAGATCAATTCTCATTCCCATGTTTCTACGGAAAGCCGCTGCGCGGTAATCCCACCAACTGAAACTTTTTTCGGGCTGTTCAAATAAGCGAAATGTATCTATATAGCCCACAGACTTTATTTTAGTTAATGCGGTACGCTCTTTTGGGCTGCAAAGGACCTTCCCTTCCCAGGTAGCAGGGTCATGTACGTCAGGGTCTTCTGGTGCGATATTGAAATCCCCCATTGCCAGTACAAGCTCATGAGATTGCACTTCCGCCTGAAGCTGAGCGTCTAAAGCATTAAGCCACTTTAGTTTGTATTCGTATTTATCGGAGTCAACGCTCTGCCCATTGGGCACATATAAGTTGAAAATCCTGACATTATCAAAAGTGGCTCCCAGCACTCTTTTCTGTGGGTCAGAAAAACCATTCAACTCCATCGTCACATCTTGGGGGGGGCGGCGTGATATTAGAGCCACCCCATTATAGGTAGGCTGACCGCTAAAAACAGTCGTATAGCCACGTTCTTCAAACGCACTTGCAGGGAAATTCTCGTCTGTCATTTTAGTTTCTTGAAGGCCAAGAACATCTGGCTTTACACGTTCAAGCCACTCGATCACCTGCTCGAGACGCACCCTCAGACTGTTCACATTCCACGTTGCAATCTTCATGAATTGATAGTCTCCTTTGTCAGGATACCGTCTTGGATGAGTAAAGGATCTAAACTGGGCAAACGTCCCCGGAAATCCTGGAAGTTATCGAGCGCTTCACGGCTTCCACCGGTTGCCAAGATACAGCTCCGGAACCTTCTTGCTGTCTCTTCATCAAATATGCCCGAGTCCTTAAATGCGGAGAATGCGTCAGCTGCTAAAACCTCTGCCCACTTATAGCTGTAGTAGCCAGCGGCATAACTACCACCAAAGACATGTGAGAAAGTATTAGGAAAACGGTTGAATGTCGGAACTTTCATAACAGTCACTTCATTTCGAATATTTTCCAGAATCTCTTCTGTTAACGATCCCTGAGTGGGATCGTATTCGGCATGGAGTTTAAAATCAAAGAGCGCAAACTCAATTTGTCGAATCATTGCGAGTCCAGCCTGAAATGAACGAGAGGCATTTAATGTCGTTAATGTTTCCGTTGGTAGGGCCTTGCCTGTGAGATAGTGTCCTGAGATTAGGGGTAGTACCTCTGGTGCCCAAGCGTAGTTTTCTAGAAATTGACTTGGGAGTTCTACGGCATCCCAAGGCACTCCATTGATTCCAGATATTGACGGATAATCGACCTCGGTCAACAGGTGATGCAGCGCATGTCCGAATTCGTGAAATAGTGTGACTACATCGTCATGAGTCAGTAATGCTGGGTCAGAATTAGAGGGTGGATTAAAGTTGCAGACCAAATAAGCTACCGGTCTTTGGCTTAGTCCCTCTAGCTCGCATCTCACGAGGCATTCATCCATCCATGCACCGCCCCGTTTGTTTGGCCGAGTAAAAAGGTCTGCAAAAAACCCTCCAATAGGCGATCCTTCGTCTGAAAAAATTTCGTAGTAAATTACATCTGGATGCCAGGTTTCCACATTATTTTGAGAGTTAATCTTGATTCCAAAGAGTTTTTCTGCAACGACAAATAATCCTGCAATGACGGTTGGCAGAGGAAAATAGGGGCGTAACTCATTGTCGGATAGCCCAAAGCGGGATTGACGGAGTTTTTCAGAAAAATAGGATATATCCCAGGGGTTCAAGCGCCTTTCTGCAAAAGCTTCGAGTTCATCAAGTTCCGTTTGAGCTACCGGCCGACTTTTCTCTGCAAGCTCTTGGAGAAACGTTAGAACTTCTTTGGTCGAGTTTGCCATTTTGGTTGCGAGGGAAAATTCCGCATAGTTACTAAATCCTAAAAGAAGTGCTGATTCATGACGCAGTCTCACTATTTTTTCAATTAGCACTCGGTTGTCCCAACGTCCCGCCTGTGGACCTTGGTCAGATGCGCGAGTTACCCATGCTTTGTAATAAAGGGATCTGAGGTTTTCGTTCTCAGCATGGGCCATGATTGCTTGGTAAGTGGGAGGATCAAGAGTAAATAACCAGCCAATTTTACCCTCTTTTTCAGCAAGCTCCTTAGCCCGGGAAAGCATCATATATGGAATTCCCACCAAAGCTGCCTTAACAGTTTCATGGTGCTTAAAAGCATCGGTAGCATCCATCAAGTTCTGCTCAAAGGAGGCCTGATATTGAGCAAGAGTTTTGACCAGTTCTTTGAATTTGTTCTTAGATTCGATTGGCAGGCCAACACCAGCTAGTTTGAAATCCCGAAGGGTATGCGAGATAAGCTGCCGTTTAGCTGTGTAGCTTGGGTCTGTATCCTTTTCTAATTGAGAAAACATTGCCCAAAGCTTTTCGCTTTGTGCAAGTTCAGTTCCAAACTCCGAGATCATTGGTAGGCACTTGTTATAGGCCTCTCGTAATTCTGGGGTAGAAATCACCGAATTCAAATGTGATATAGGGCCCCATACCTGATGGATTGAATCTTGAATGCGTTCCATTTCCTCTGCGGTTTGAAAGGAGGGTGTTGTGCTAGTTTCTGCCTTAACTAGCTTGGATCGCATTTTTTCTAAGGTACGCTGAACGGCGTCATTAACATGGCTCGCTTGAATGGAATTAAAAACCGGTAGACCCTTAGGTTTAAGTAACGGATTTTTCACTAATTACCCCAAAAAAATATGCAATCTAGCATACAGAGCCAATGTATTTTGGAATAAAAAACAAGCAGAAACGATAAATACTTTTTTCCTGTTAAGCTCCGCCTTTATATAAATATCGGAAATGCTTTTTTGAAAAAATACGATCTCATCGTGCTTGGAGGTGGTAGCGGCGGTCTAGCAACTGCGCAGAGAGCTACGGAATATGGCGCTCGTGTTGTCGTCATTGAACCAGCTCGGTTAGGTGGAACCTGCGTTAACGTTGGATGTGTGCCTAAAAAGGTGATGTGGAATGCTGCTCAGCTTTCGCATGGGCTTGATGATGCAGCAGATTATGGATTTCAAGTTTCTCGGCATGGTCATGATTGGTCTGTTTTGAAGCAAAGAAGGGATGCTTACGTAAAACGCTTGAATAATATCTATGAGAGCAATCTAGATAAAAAATCAATCGAGCTGATACGTAGCCGCGGAAAATTTGTTGCATCAAATGAAATAGAAACGGAAGACGGAGAGAAGTTACATGCAGCACATATTCTGATAACTACAGGAGGATTTCCGGTGGTACCGGAGATACCAGGGGCTGATCTTGGGATCACCTCAGACGGATTTTTTGAGCTGGAGGAAATACCCAAACGAGTAGGAATCATTGGGAGCGGATACATCGCTGTGGAGTTAGCCGGGGTTTTGAATGCCTTGGGTAGTGATGTAGTTCAGTTTATCCGTTACGACAGCGTTTTACGTTCTTTTGAAGAAGAATTAGGCCACAACCTTTTAGAACATATGCGTGCAACTGGAATTGAGGTGATCAATCAGGCGATACCGCAGAGCATTCAACGCAAAAAAGATTTAATTTTAACTATGGAGGATGGACGCGAATTTGATAGCTTTGACTCTCTTTTGTGGGCTATTGGCAGAATGCCAAATACGCATTTCCTAGCGCTAAACAAGGCAGACGTTCAGGTTGATGATAGAGGTTATATAGCTGTAGACGGCTATCAGAACACCAGTACAAGCGGGGTATATGCCGTTGGAGATGTGACTGGGCAGGCACAACTTACTCCGGTAGCGATTGCTGCTGGACGGCGATTAGCCGATAGGCTCTTTAATGCTCAGTCTGAAAGACGTTTGAACTATGACATTGTTCCGACTGTGATTTTCTCTCATCCACCTGTGGGCACGGTGGGGAAAACGGAAGTCGAGGCTAGGCAGTTATTCGGTAATGAGGCTGTGCGTGTATACACGTCAGAATTTACTCCAATGTATAACGCGTTAACCAATTATAAACCTAAAACATTGATGAAATTAGTTGCCGTGGGTGAAGAGGAGCGAGTAGTTGGATGCCACATAATAGGTGCGGGCGCTGATGAAATGCTTCAGGGCTTTGCTGTTGCCATATCCATGGGAGCTTTGAAATCTGATTTTGATAATACGCTGGCAATTCATCCTACGAGCTCAGAGGAATTAGTAACCATGCGATAGTTTTTGAGGATGACTATCGAGTCGGTGTCTGTTTGAGCAATGTCCTTGTATCAGGTCTTATCCCGCGCCAAATCCAAAATGATTCGGCTGCTTGTTCTATAAGCATGCCCCATCCTTGCGCTATGTTGCTTGCGCCATTTTCATATGCCCAGGTAACAAAAGGTGTCTGAGTTAAGCTGTACGAGAGGTCATAACAGAATGTATCCGGGCTGATAAAATTGGATGGAAAATCAAAGTTTTCCCCTTTTATACCAGCAGAGGTAGCATTTATAACAACATCATACGGTTGGATTTCATGTAGATTTTTGAAAGAATAGACAGAGATCTTATTTGTCGCACTAAAAATCTCTGCGAGATTATGTGCTCTTTCAATCGTTCGATTGGCAAGTGCTAATTCACCAATATTTGCCTCCATTAGCGGTGGTATTATGCCTCGCGCGGCGCCACCAGCACCCAGGATTAAAACGCTTTTACCTTTAAGCCTTAGCCCATGATTTTCAGTGAGGTCTCGTAGTAACCCTATACCATCCGTGTTATCACCACGAATCTCAGTTGGGGAAAGTATAGATAATGTATTAACGGCTTTAGCCTTTTGTGCCTCTGGCCCAAGGTTATTGGCTAATTTGAAGGCAGCTTCTTTGTGAGGAAGAGTTATGTTTAGGCCTTTGCCGCCGGAAGCGGCAAATTCTCTGACAGCGTTCTCAAAGCAAGTTGGTTTTGCTTGCAGCAAATCGTAGCAAAGTTTTTCTCCTGTCAGGCGTGCAAATGATTTGTGGATCATCGGAGACTGGCTGTGCTCAATTGGGTATCCGACAACTGCGTACCGGTCTATCATTGTCTGAAGTTATTCCTTTCCAAGCTTAAAGTAGGCCCTAACTAGCCTTCACGAAGGAATTCGCCGCTGCGGCCATCCCTTATAGTCGTAGGCTGCTTAAGTTCACCCACTGCACCTCCAACAATATCATCCAACTCAGAGCCAAATTCCCTGCGGATCTGTAGAACATTGCGTAGCGGTGGTTGTCCAGAGCGGTTTGCGCTTGTTGAGACTAGCGGTGCTCCAGCTTGTTCGCACAGTTCACGGGCTAGAGGGTGGTTCGTTACTCTCACAGCTAGCGTATCCCGTCCACCGCTAATCCACGGCAAACACCCCTGTCGTGCATTCAGTACCCATGTGGAGGGGCCAGGCCAGCTATCTAGAATCTCTCCTCGCAGTTTTCCAGAAGGCAGGATAACGAGAGGCTCAAGTTGTTCGAAATTTGAGGCGATTAGCGTTAGACCTTTACGCCACGATCGCCGTTTGATTGCGAGTAGGCGTAATATTGTTTCATGTTGCCATGGCAAGCAGCCCAAGCCATAAACTGCTTCGGTCGGATAAGCAATCAGGCCTCCTGCCAATAATGTTCGAACAGCCCTTTGCAACGGAATATTAAACATTGAACGCAGTTTGTCTTGTGTGCCTTGATATGGTCTAGGCTAGTTGTCTTTAATGGAATTATCGACGGATGATGGCTGGGCAGGAGTTCCTGATTTTTCTTTATCCTGAGGTTTTTTTGTAGAGGTTTTTTTCCTCCGCACCTTTTTCCGCTTCTTCGATATTTTTTTCTTCGTTGTAGTCGTTTTTTTATTCACGCCAGTTTTCTTAGCGCCACGTCGGCCTGTGCGTTCCGGTGCTGCAGCAATAAGGTCTTCACACTCTTTGAGTGAGAGCTGTGCAGGTTCTATGTCCTTTGGGATTTTTGCATTCTTTTTTTTGTTCGTTACATAGGGACCGTAGCGACCATTTAACACCTGGATACCCGCATCCGGAAAATCCAGAATAAGTCTGTTTGCGTCGAATATTTTTTTCTCTTTGATCAGTTCAAGAGCACGTGGTAAGGCTATGGTGTAGGGATCGTCATCTTTAATGGAGACAAATTTACTACCATAGCGAACGTATGGCCCGAATCGTCCGATATCGGTTGAGACAGCCTCACCATCAGATGTTTCGCCTAAATTCCTAGGCAGATTAAAGAGTTCCAATGCCTCTTCACGGGTGATGGTGTCCATTTTTTGGCCGGGACGTAAACCTTTAAATGCAGGTTTTACTTCATCATCTTTTGTCCCAATTTGAACAATTGGACCATAACGAGCCATTCGCACGGTCATTGGACGACCAGTTGTAGGATCATTTCCTAAAGATATCGCTTGATCATCACGTGTAACCGTATCTCTAATAAGCTCGATTTGATTATGAAAGGGTTCCCAGAACTCTTGGAGTAACGGGACCCAGTTACCTTCGCCTCTTGAGATAGCATCGAGGTCGTTTTCCATTTTTGCCGTAAATTCATAGTCGACGTACTGGGGAAAATTATTCGAGAGAAATCGGCTTACGACTTTTCCAAGCTCTGTCGGTGTAAAACGACGGTTTTCTATTTCTACGTATGCGCGTGTGCGAAGCGTAGAGATAATGTTTGCGTAGGTAGAGGGTCGGCCAATGCCGCATTTCTCCAGTTCTTTGACCAAAGTGGCTTCCGAGTAGCGAGGGGGTGGTTCGGTGAAATGCTGTTCGCTCGACAACTCCTTTAACTTTAGATGGTCACCTTCCGAAAGTGGCGGCAGAATACGGTCCTTTTCGTCATTCACCGTGTCATCTATGCCTTCTTGGTACACGGTCATAAAACCTGGTTTAACCAATACTTGGCCCGTTGCACGGAATGCTATAGCTCCTTCTCGGGTTGCTCCAGGAAAAATATCAAGTCCAACCGTGTCGAAAATGGCATTGCTCATCTGAGATGCAATAGTGCGTTTCCATATCAGGTCATAGAGTCGATACTGATCAGGATTTAGTCTGCTTTCCAGGTCCGCCGGAATTCTAGAAACCAATGTGGGTCTTATCGCCTCGTGAGCTTCTTGGGCATTTTGGGTGTTGGTTTTGTAAATTGGAGGTTCGTTTGGCAGATTATCCTGACCATAACGATTGTTGATTAACGCTCTAATTTCAGCTATAGCCTCCGCTGCGAGTGTGACCGAGTCGGTTCTCATGTAAGTAATTAGGCCTACAGAGCCACCACCAACATCAATGCCTTCGTACAGCTTTTGGGCTGTTGACATGGTTTGCCTTGCACTAAAACCAAGTTTACGTGAGGCCTCTTGCTGGAGAGTAGACGTTATGAACGGTGCCGTTGGCTTACGCTGGCGCTGTTTTTTTTCTATCTTGCCGACGGTCAGGGTTCCGTTAGCAGAGGCGTTGATTTCATCTTCAACTTGCTGGACAGTTTTTTCATCAGTGAAGGAAAATTGCTCAGTTTTCTTTCCGCTATATCTGGATAAGCGCGCTCTGAAAATTTCGTCCTTGTGTCCAGCGATAGCAGCAATGGTCCAGTATTCTCGAGGTTTGAATGCTGAGATTTGGTCTTCGCGTTCCACAATAAGACGTAGTGCCGGGCTTTGGACGCGTCCGGCTGATAGCTTTGGTGCTATTTTTTCCCACATTAAAGGTGATAGGTGAAACCCGATTAGGTGATCAAGGGCGCGTCGGGCTTTGTAAGCGTTAACTAGAGGTTCGGATACCACCCGAGGGCTGTTGATTGAATCCTGAATAGCCCGCTTGGTGACAGCGTTAAAGACAACGCGATATACCTTTTTATCAGATAGAAGACCGCGTTCTTTGAGAATTTCTTGTACGTGCCAAGCTATAGCTTCGCCTTCACGATCGAGGTCAGTAGCCAAATAAAGTGTTTCAGCTTTTTTAATGGCTGATGTGATTTTTGCGAGATGTTTGTCGCTACCCTCACTGATTGCATAGTTCATCAAAAACCCTTGATCAGGGTCCACAGCACCAGTTTTAGAGATTAGGTCTCTGACATGTCCATAAGTCGCAAGCACCTTAAAGTCTGCGCCAAGATATTTTTCAATAGTTTTTCCCTTAGCAGGGGATTCAACGAGGACAAGATTTTTGCTCATAGTGATGTAGTGGCTATTAACAGTTCTCTTGGTCGGTTATATCAGTGGACTTTGATGTCAGTGTAGGCAGTCGGGGTCTTCTGCAAAAACTAAATCTTCCATTTGTGCATACGCTTGTTCTTGCCCTGGTTGACTAAACAAAACCATCATAACAACCCATTTGATTTGGTCTATATCTGTATCATCAGAACCTAGCGCAAGCAATCGATCTATAACTAGCTCACGTTGAGGAGGTGTGAGTATTCCAATTTGCTCAAGATGAAGCATATAGCCCCTGCACTGTGTGTCTATTCGGTTCTGCTCTAGTTGGTCATAGAGCCGTATCGTGGTAGCGCGGGGGGCAGCTAAATCCGTTTCAATCTCTGTGGTATTTAGACCATCAAGCCAATCCAACGCGCGTTCAATTTCACGTGCTCCAAAACCCGCTAGCTCAAGGTCATCCCTTAAGTCACTGCGATCATGGTCAGGCTCTTCTCCGCCGTCCGCAAACGATTCGAATAGATACATAAGCACGTCTAGAACAGTTTCTTTCATGTGTCCCTCTTCCACAAGCAAGACTAAAGACCGTCGGCTATTAGCTTCGACAGGTTTCCGTTCGCGGGAGCATGGAGGAAAGCTTTGCTGTCGTCAATTTTGGGGTGATTTTTCCGATTACTAGTTCACGGCATGGTGCCGTGAACGGCCTTCCGCCGTTCAACTGTTATAATTCATGTGTATGGGCGCGCTGCACAACACAGATAATGTTGATTGTTACAATGCAGTTATCCCCATTTAATCAGAGGTTTAGGCTAATGCTTCTGATAAGTGAAAAGCTGTAAGTGAAATAAGATGACATTACTTTCAATACTTGAGTATCCGGATCAGCGGTTACGAATTTGTGCGAAACCTGTTACGACAGTAAACGCAGAGATTCGAGCGCTAGTGGCCGACATGCTAGACACAATGTACGACGCGCCTGGAATCGGGTTAGCGGCTACGCAGGTTAATATCCATAGGCGTGTTTTAGTAATTGATGTTTCTGAGGAGTGTAGTCAGCCGATGTGTTTTATTAATCCAGAGATCCTCAGCTCAGAGGGGAATGTTAGCTATGAGGAGGGGTGTCTTTCCGTTCCAGATGTCTTCGAATTAGTGAGTCGAGCTGAGCGTATTAAGGTCAAAGCTCTGAATGAGAATGGCCAAATGATAGAGCATGACTTAGATGGGTTGCTAGCCATATGCGTTCAGCATGAAATTGATCACTTAGACGGAAAACTTTTCGTCGATTACCTTTCTACTCTGAAACGAGATCGACTTAAAAAAAAGTTGATTAAAAAGGCTAGGCATCCCTCTAAACCGAAATCTGATGATCGTCTGTCAACGTTTGTCATCTGACCCTTCGGGATGAGGCCCTGGAAGATTGTTTTTGCTGGGACACCGGATTTTGCGGTGCCCTCCTTGCGAGTTCTATTGGCTGCGGATATAGAAGTCCCATTTGTTTTGACCCAGCCTGATCGTCCAGCTGGACGAGGCCGCAAGTTATCGCAAAGCTCGGTAAAGACAGAGGCACTGGCACATGGGCTCAAGGTAATTCAGCCGTCAAAATTAAGGCAAGCTACCTTTGAAGAGAGCGCAGCAATGATTCCAGATCTAATGATTGTGGTGGCTTACGGGCTATTACTTCCTGATTGGCTTCTTAACTGGCCACGCTTAGGGGCTATAAATGTGCATGCTTCCCTTTTGCCTCGCTGGCGTGGAGCTTCTCCCATACAGCATGCCATTCTCGCGGGTGACGCCCAGACTGGTGTAAGTATCATGCAGATTAACAGTGGCTTAGATACTGGACCCGTTTACGGGCTAGATTCCCTTCCTATAGGTGCGCATGAGAACGCGAGTGGTCTTCATGATAGATTGGCAAACCTGGGCGCCAAACTCCTTGGCGAGTTACTACCAGGAATTATGAGTGGGATGTTATCACCGGTGTCGCAGGATGGATCGCAAGCAACCTCTGCCCCCAAGATTAATAAGGTTGATGCGTTGCTAAATTGGAACCGGACAGCAGAAAAGTTAGCGTGTCAGGTGCGTGCTTTTAATCCTTGGCCAATTTCTGAGACTGTAACAGCTGATGAGAAGCGTCTACGAATTTGGGAAGTAGATGTTCTTGCTCGGCAAAGTGACGCCCCACCAGGTTCAGTCCTTGACAGTAAAAAACATGTAATCGAAGTTGCAACGGGTCAGGGCGTGCTGCGTATATTGAAGCTTCAGTCGCCTGGAGGAAGGGTGGTTTCGGCAAAAGACTACCTCAACTCTAATTCGCTCGAAAGCACAATTTTTGGTTGATAAAGCTTATAAAAAACAACCTTGAAAAGGGTGGGAAGTTGATTTTTCGACCATACGCTATGGCTGACTCAAAGAGCCAACATCAAATTATGCTCTTTCTAGAGAAAGCGCATAATCTTAGACAAAAAACCCTATAGTCTTCCGGTAGTCGGCAGATTCTGTCTAGGGAGGGTAATATGGACGTTTTCTACTATGCTTAGATATATAAATATCATTAAATAACTTCGCGTGAATATAACCTGGATAAAAAAAGTAGTGTTGGCACAGCTTATTAGCAGGTTTAACTCTGGTTGTTTTTTGATATTTATGGCTTTCCTGATCTTTCAGTCAAAGGGTTATGCGCAGGAAGATCCAGGGAACTTTAATGTGCGTTCTGCAAGCGTTACCTTAAACGCTGGGGTGTACTTTCTTGACTCGTGGATAGAGTATCAACTGCCGAGCGAAGCTCGTGAGGCACTGGATGCTGGGGTGCCCCTTACAATCCATATAGATGTAGAGTTTATTGATCCTCGCTGGTACTGGACAGATGAAAATATTGGTGAACTTAGGCAAAGCTACCAGCTCCAATATCACTCAGTAAGCCAGAGATACATTATTCTAAATCTGAATACAGAAGCACAAACCACCTTTTCTACATTATTCTCTGCTTTGAATGGTCTAGGTCGAATCACAGATCTCCCATTGATTGATTCAACACTGCTTGATCCGGACCAAAATTATGATGTCCGTATTCGTGCTCTTCTGAGCACAGAGAATTTCCCTGGTCCTCTGCGTTTTCTTGCATTTTGGCGCCGCGATTGGTCTCTAAGCAGTAATTGGTACCGGTGGCAACTAGAAGACTAAGAAGGTCAGCAATCGTACTGACTATAACCGCTTGCCTGCTACTCTGGCTTTCGGTGCTGATATGGTTTTCACAGATAGCTCAAGACTCAACAACTCTTTCCAGTTTGCAAAATGGAATTCTCATTGTCAGTTTCATTGGTATTGGCATACTGATGCTGCTGATTATCGGAAATCTTGTAGGATTGATACGCGACTACCGGCAGCACATACCAGGAGCTCGCTTAAAGGCTCGAATGGTGTCCTTGCTGATTGTCCTATCAGTTGTACCATTGATAGTTATTTATGCATTCTCGCTTCAGTTTATTAATAGCGGTATCGATAATTGGTTTAGTTTGAATATTGAGGAAGGGCTCGAGTCAGCTGTGGAGTTGAGCCGTAGTGCACTGGACGTGCACATGGCAGAGGATTTAGACGAAGCGCGGGACATAGCACGACAGCTTTCAAATAGAGAAATGGTCAATTTGGTTGGTCAACTGAGTGATCTGCGGCGTGAGAGTGGCGCATTAGAGCTGACCATTTTTTCACATGCGGCAAATGACCAAATACTAGCAACTAGCTCGGGAGCGCCATCGCTAGCTGCTACACCTAAATATCCTAGTAATGAGTTGCTTTTCCAGGTGCGTCAGTCAGTTACCGGGTCCTATGTCGGGCTCGAGCCTAGGGCCGATGGAGGAATTGAAATCTTAGCGGCAGTAAATCTGATATCTGGGGTGATTCAAAGAGAGCCGGATCTTTTATTGGCGACATTTGCTGTTGAGCGTCAGTTGAGTGAGTTGGTAGGAAACGCAGAGACTAGTTATGATCAGTATGCAGCATTATCTTTTTTGCGGGCGCCCTTAAAAACCAGTCTTACCGCAACATTGAGTATTGTCTTGCTCACTGGTTTTCTTGTGGCCGTATACGGTGCTTTTTTTGCTGCACGTCGTTTGGTTGAACCTATTCAACAGCTTATGGTTGGAACTCGCGCAGTAGCGCGTGGTGACTTTAAGATGCAAGTCCCGACACCAGCACAAGATGAAATTGGATTTCTCGTTAACTCCTTTAATGATATGACTCGACGGCTTGCAACGGCCTCAACTGAAACACAAAGAAGTCAGCAGCAAGTTGAGAGTGAGCGCGGCAAACTGGAGGCTATTCTGGCTAGGCTTTCCACTGGCGTGGTGTCTTTTGAGACTGATACGCGCATTCGAACTGCAAATCAGTCTGCCGGAGCAATTCTCGATTTAGATCTCGAATCTCATGTTGGTGAATCCTTGATAGAATTGTCGAAAACGCATTCCTTACTTTCTCAGTTTTTCAGCGTAGCGCAGGGACACTTTGATAAAGGTGATAGTGAGTGGCGAGAGCAGATCGTTCTGCGTAGTGATGTAGGAAGAAGAGTGCTGACATGCGCATGCGCAGTGCTTCCTGCTGAGCTTGATGAGCCGGGTGGTCATGTGGTCGTGTTCGATGATATTACTGCGTTACTGCAAGCGCAGAGAGATTCTGCATGGGGTGAGGTTGCTAGACGGCTTGCACATGAGATAAAAAATCCATTAACGCCGATCCAATTATCTGCTGAGCGTTTGAGGCGACGTTATCTGGGCTCAATGGACGCTGATTCAGAGTTACTTGATAAGGCCACTCACACCATCATTCAACAGGTTGAGGCACTGAAGGAAATGGTGAATGCTTTTAGCGAATACGCTCGAACCCCTGATATGGAGTTGACTCGTTTTGATCTTAACGATCTGATCGCGGAAGTAGCCAGTCTTTATCAACATCAAGATCCCCCTCTAAAATTGGAACTGAATCTTCAAGCTATTCCTTCTGTAGAGGCAGATGCTGGTCGGATGCGACAAGTTTTTCACAATTTAATTCGTAACGCTCTGGAAGCAATGGAGAATACCCCTGAGCCTCTTCTAAAAATATCAACTCGTTATATTTGTGAGGAAGAGATGGAGCTTGTAGATATCAAAGTAGAGGATATCGGTACAGGCTTTTTAAAGGAGATTGCTGAAGAGGCGTTTGACCCTTATGTTACGAGCAAGCCGAAAGGAACCGGGTTGGGTTTGGCTATTGTTAAGAAACTTGTGGAGGAGCATGAAGGACGGATTACGGCGCGAAATCGCGAGACAGGCGGTGCTGAGATTAACCTGCTTTTGCCGATTACAGCTGAGTCTGGGGATGAGTTGCTGCTGAGGGTGCGACGTCGAGAAAAAATAGCAGATGCGTATGAATAACCCTCAAATATTAGTAGTTGACGATGAGTCCAACATTCGTTTTTTGCTTGAAGAGATTTTAAGCGAAGAGGGCTATGACGTACAAACTGCAGAGGATGCGGTCACTGCTAGATCCATCAAGAAAAAACAAAACTTTGATTTGATTTTGCTTGATATATGGATGCCTGGTACAGACGGAATATCCTTGCTTAAGGAGTGGTCTGAAGCAGGCGAACTTGGAGCAGTTGTGATGATGTCTGGTCATGGCACTGTGGATGCAGCGATAGAGGCGACGAGGTTAGGCGCGCTCGATTTCATAGAAAAACCAGTTTCTTTAACTAAACTTTTGCGTACGGTTGAAAAAGCTCTAATTCAGAGTCAACCTAGTGAACAGCGCCGTAAACTGCTACCACCAATGGTAGCGTCTGTTGGAAAAAGTGAAGTCATGCGGGTGTTGCGAGAGCAGGTTTCTCGAGTTGCCCATCATGATGCTCATACGCTTTTTTCTGGAGAACCGGGAAGTGGTAGAGAGGCTTTTGCTAGGTATCTAGCAAGCCTTAGCAGTCGAGCTATAGAATCTTTCATAGTTGCTATGGGTAGCGGTATGGACTCTGCAGATAGCACGTCTTTATTTTTAGGGAATGGCAGAGAGCCAGGTCTACTTGAGCAAGCAGATAAGGGCATTGTGTTTATCAATGATCTGCAGGACATGCCGCGCACTACACAACAAATGCTGTCGCGCATTCTGGAACAGGGGCGGTATCGACCGGCAGATAGCACAATCGAACGTCTACTAGACGTTCGTATTTTGTCCGGCGTTCCATCGGGATTTGAGCATAAATCAAATGAATTTCGCAAAGAGCTGTTGTCTCATCTGAGCATTATTGTGATACATGTACCGCCGTTGCGTGCCTATTTGGAAGACGTGCCAGAGTTGTTGCGCTATCACGTAGACTTTCTGGTGGATTCGGAAAATTTGCCTTACAGGAAATTTGGTGTCGCAGCTCAAAATAGGCTTCGAAACTATCCATGGCCTGGCAATGTTCGTGAACTGAAAAACATGGTTAGTCGTCTCTTGATACTCGGCGCAGAAGAGGAAATTTCTCTGGATGAGGTTGAGAGTCAGTTAACCCCTGGCGCTCAATTGGACGAGTCATTTATAAGGCAAGATCTGTTATCAATGCCGCTAAGAGAAGCTAGAGAACATTTTGAACGCGATTATCTTCGACAGCAGCTTATATTGTGTAATGGGAAAGTAGGACAGCTTGCTAAACGTGTAGGAATGGAGCGCACTCATCTTTATCGTAAGTTGCGTTCTTTGGGCATCAATTTCCGTCAAGCAGATGCAGACAAATAAATTTTATTTTGGATTTAGTCTGTTAATCAGGAATTGTTTGTTTGAAAACGTCTATATTCGCATTCCGTAGTTGTTCCAAGATACTGTTCAGTTCACTAATTTCCCCCATAGGCTCGATAATCACGCGATGGTAGTCATTGGAATTAATGGTGGCTTTTTGAATGCTAGATTCGATATTCAGCAGTGCTAAGTTTGTTTTCATACGTTCGGCATCTGCTGATATTGTAAAAGCGCCAACCTGAAGGATATAAGGATCAGTATTCTCTGTATTTGTTTGATTTACTGCATGAAGAGGGTTTGTTTCAGACGCTATCTGCGGATTTGCTTTGGGTAGTGTTGCGTAGAAAGTGAAGGGATTTGCTTCTGGGACTACTGCAACCTCTGGGACTACTGCAACCTCTGGGGCAGGTTCTAGATGATCTCCAGAAGATCTTTGGTTGGGTAGATATGAGCTGACTTCGTCAATTTTATTTGTATGATTTAAATAGATTGCTGTCGAAATAATTAAGCCTAGACTAAGACCAGAAAGCATCCATATCCAGCTAGATGCATCCTGAGAAGGATCGAGTTTAGGATATGTTTTATCAGGTCCCATCTTGATTTTCACATTCTATTAGGAGCGGTTACACCTAGGAGTGTTAGTCCATTGTAGAGAACCTGTCGTATGCCTAGCGCAAGACTGATGCGTGCGTTACGAAGAGCTTCATCTTCGACTAGCATTTTGTGCGCGTTATAGTAGGAATGAAAATCAGCCGACAGGCTACGCAGATAATGTACTAGGTTTTGCGGGGCTCGGTTAACGGAAGCAAGCTCAAGTACTTCAGGGTATCGACTTAAAAGCACTAACAAACCTCTTTCGCTATCTTCCGTTAATGGGGACAAGTCGGAGATATTACTCAGCTGATACTTAAAACCTTCTTGGCTCATTTTTTTGATGAGACTGCTTATTCTTGCGTGGGCATACTGGACATAATAAACAGGATTATCATTAGACTGTGTTTTAGCAAGCTCTAAATCAAAGTCCAGATGCTGCTCGTTAGAGCGAGACACATAATAAAAACGAGCTGCATCATTGCCGACCTCATCGCGAAGCTCCCGTAACGTGACATATTTTCCAGATCGTGTCGACATTTGGACCTTTTCGCGCCCACGATAAAGGGTTACGAATTGCACTAGCCTTACTTCTAAAGAGTCAGGTGGTTCTCCCATAGCCTCAAGACCCGCACGTATCCTTGCAATGTATCCATGATGATCTGCACCAAGGATATCTAGAAGCACGTCAAATCCTCGCCTTTTTTTCTCCAGATGGTATGCAATATCAGATGCAAAATAGGTAGTGGATCCATTTTTTCTTACAACTACACGATCTTTCTCGTCACCATATGCTGTTGCCCTGAACCAGGTAGCTCCATCGCGTATGTCTAACAGATTTTTTTCATTCAAAAGGCTTAAAGCGCGTTCAATTGCCCCTTTTTCATTCAGACTTGCCTCTGAATACCAAAGTTGAGGTTCGACACCAAACTCTAACAAATCAGCTTTAATATCACTCAGAATATTATTTAGTGCTTTTTTTAAAAGTGTCTTAAATTGTTCAACACCAAGAATATCTTTTGTTTTGTAAATTAGTTTGTCGAGTAGCTTTTCACCATCAGTTTCTGAATCTGAAAGAATTTTATTTAAGGCAGTGGTATCTTTAATCGACAACTTTTTTCCCAGTTTGGCATCAATCTGTTTCGCAATATCTGTGACGTAATCACCCTGGTATGCATTTTTTGGGAAACTGATTTTCGCACCCCCCAGCTGGAGATATCTGAGCCATACACTGATAGTGAGTATGTCCATCTGGCGTCCCGCATCATTGACATAATATTCCTCCTGCACATCATGCCCAGTTGCGCGGAGTAGATTAGCTAGTGATGCGCCATAGGCGGCATGGCGCCCGTGGCCAACGTGCAGTGGTCCTGTTGGATTAGCTGACACATATTCCACAAGAACACGTTGATTATTGCCAAAACTGGAGCAGCCATAGCTTGAGCCTAATTTGATGATATCGACGAGTTCTTTACGGTAGGCGTTAGTCGAAAGATTGAAATTGATAAAGCCGGGACCAGCGATCTGAACTTTTTTTATGAGATCTGATGCAGGGATGAGTGTTATTAACGTTTCAGCCAATTCCCGGGGTGGTTTGCCGAGGTCCTTAGCTAGCCTCATTGCGATATTAGTTGTGAAATCCCCATGCTTAGGGTCGCGGGTTCTTTCTAGCTGCAGATCGCAGTCAGTAGTCAACCGATGCTTGGCATAAAAGTCTGCCATAGCTTTTTGGAAAATATGTTTAATTTGAGCGCGCAAAATATGAGCCAGATATTTGTGATGAATGGATTCTACCTGAAGCTATAACTCAGTTGGGTCGACGTCAATCGACCAGCGAATACGTCTAGCTTGAGGCCAGTCACGAACGAGCTGTAGCATATTACGTGTAAGATCATGAAGAGTCTTCCGGGAGTGATGCTGAAAAAGAAGTTGTGTTCGAAAACGATTTCCACGTTTCTCCATGCTTGGCGCTGCCGGACCAAGGATTGTAATGCTATTAGCCATAGTTTTGGCAGTAGAAGCAACGCGTTCAAGAAACGCTCGGGCTGTTTTTTTGTTTGCTGCTTCCGCACGCCAAACAATTAAATGCGAAAAAGGCGGCCACGCAGTAGCCTCACGTTCTGCTAAAGCAAGCTCACTGAAAGCATCGTAGTCTTGTTCTGCGATCGTCGTTAGGAGGGGATGTGCTGGATAATGGCTTTGGATCAGCACATTCCCCGGCTGATCTCGTCGGCCAGCTCTGCCTGCTACTTGCAGCAACATTTGGGCTAATTTTTCGCTGCATCGGAAATCAGTTCCAAAAAGACCTTGGTCTGCGCTTAGCACTCCTACGAGTGTTACCTTTGGAAAATCGTGACCCTTTGTCAGCATTTGGGTTCCCACTATAATTTGTGTTTCTCCATGCTCGACGTCTGCAAGGACAGCTTCGAGATTTCCTTTATTGGAGGTAACATCTCGATCAAGCCGGGCGATTTTTGTTTCTGGAAATAGAGCCTGTAATTCATCAGTAACCCGCTGAGTTCCAGCTCCAACAGCAATTCGCTCGGTAGCACAGATATCACAGCCCCAGGTTAATGGACGAGTTCGGTTGCAGTGATGGCAGCGAAGTTGACCAATTCTAGCGTGCAATGTCATACGTGCATCGCACCGATCACATTCCTCCACGGCACCGCATTCAGTGCATAAAAGTACCGGAGCGAATCCACGCCGGTTGAGGAACAAAAGGACTTGTTGGTTTAAACAGAGATGGCGTTCTATAGCTGTTATAAGGGGTGTTGATAGTCCGTGCTGTGCGGCATGAACGTTCATATCGATTATTTGGATTTTCGGTTTTCCGGCTGATCCTATCTGGCGGTTCATACGCAACCCTTGATAGCGCCCGAGTTTGACGTTATGAATACTTTCGAGTGACGGCGTGGCTGAGGCTAGAAGCACTGGAATATTCAGTCCGCGTGCTCTAAGAACGGCCAGATCTCTTGCAGAATATTTAAATCCATCCTGTTGTTTATATGAAGAGTCATGCTCTTCATCCACAATAATTAGGCCAGCATTAACGAGAGGAGCAAATATGGCTGATCTTGTGCCAAGGACAATTTTTGCCTCTCCCGAGCGAGTTTTTCGCCAAGCCTCAAGTCGCTCAATTGCGGTGAGACCCGAGTGCATGACGGCAAGTCAGGATCCAAAACGATTTTTTAATCTTTTTAAGAGCTGTGGAGTTAGACCAATCTCTGGCACTAATAATAGACTTTGGCGACCCACTTGGAGTTGGTTCGAGATGAGGTGCATATAGACTTCAGTTTTGCCGCTGCCTGTAACCCCTTGAAGCAAGTAAGCTGCATAACCCTCAGCTGCATTCGTAATAGCACTAACGCAGTTCTGTTGTTCAACAGTTAGCTTTAGAGGCGAATCAGTTGGATTAGTGTTAGGTCTCGTCAGCGGGGTTTTTTCGATGCATTGGACCCATCCGCGAGTCATCATACGTTGCAGCACACCGTTTTTGATGCCAATGCCTAGAAGTTTCCGCGAACTAATTTGGCCAGAGCGTTGCAGTAAGTCGATGACCTGCGTTTGCAGTTTCCCCAAACTCTGATTGCTGGTTAATGCTATCCCCTTTTTAGTTAACTCCCAAAATTTTTCGATGCCTTTCGCAGGCCGTCCTTGACGAAGCAGTATTGGCAGCGCATGGGCGAATACTTCGCCAATTGGATGGTGGTAATACTTGGCGCACCAGCACAGCAACTTGAATAATTCTGTGTTTAGCACAGGTTCGGTATCTAGTGCCTCTAGAATACCTTTGATACGACTTGTATCCAGGGTGGACGTATGAATATTACGAACTATAATTCCGATCTTCTCTGTTTTTCCGAGCGGGACTCGCACCCTACAGCCAAGTGATGGTGGCGGTTCAGGCTTGGTCCACTGGTAGTCCAATTCGCCTATGAGCGGTACAGGAACCGCGACTTGAACAAATGAATTCTTGGTCATCGGGATACCCTGTATGATGACATTGTGTAAGCGATCAGGTGAATCTTTGGTTGCATGGACATCGTCTAAGTTTACAATCCCTGCCTGAGTTAACCACTTAGCCAAGAAAAACGTACCAAAAAGTCTGTATTGCCAGCTTTTGAAAAATACATTAGTGGATATGACGTAGTCGGGGAGCTAGCATGAAAATAGGGATACCTAGAGAAACTCGCGATGGCGAGAGGCGCGTTGCGGTAACGCCTGATGTAGCCTCAAAAATACAAAAACTGGGTTTCTCAGTTGCCATAGAAACTGGGGCAGGGGATGCGGCTAGTTTTGATGATGCGGCTTTCCGTGCGGTGGGAATTGATATCCTCAAGGATCGTAAAACTCTTTGGTCCGATAGCGACATTATCATCAAGGTGCGGGCTCCGGAAGACGAAGAGATCCAGTTAATGCGCTCAGGCCAGGTACTAATTTCTTTTCTATGGCCTGCACAGAATCCTAGTTTGCTCGAGGTATTAGCTGCCAAAGGTATAACGACTCTAGCTATGGACAGCATCCCGCGTATTTCCAGAGCTCAGAAGATGGATGCACTAAGTTCAATGGCCAATATAGCTGGGTATCGAGCGGTTATAGAGGCAGCTCAGCATTTTGGTCGATTTTTTACCGGGCAGATCACAGCCGCTGGTAAGATTCCGCCAGCGAAGATTTTGGTTATTGGAGCGGGCGTCGCGGGGCTTGCTGCCATCGGTGCAGCGAGAGGGATGGGTGCAATTGTGCGTGCTTTTGATACCCGCCCGGAGGTGAAAGAGCAGGTTGAAAGCATGGGCGGAGAATTTTTGTTACTAGATTTTGAGGAAGACGCCTCGGGCGGAGGTGGCTATGCTAAAACCATGAGCGAGGAGTTCATCAAAGCAGAGATGGCGTTATTTGCGGACCAAGCAAAAGATGTGGATATCATAATTACGACTGCTTTAATTCCAGGCAAACCTGCTCCCGAATTGATTACTTCTGAGATGGTTCATTCTATGAAGGCGGGTAGTGTGATCGTAGACTTGGCGGCAGAGCAGGGAGGGAATTGTGCCTTAACGGAAGCGGATCAAGTAGTAAAAAAAGCGGGTGTTTCTATTATTGGGTACACAGATTTGCCCAGTCGGTTGGCTTCTCAATCGAGCCAGCTTTATGGCACTAATTTGCGGCACTTACTCACGGACATGTGCCCTGAAAAAGATGGCCAACTCATTGTTGACATGGATGATGAGGTCATCCGAGGCGCAACAGTGGTTAAGGACCAGGAGATTACATGGCCACCCCCGGCATCCAAACTATCGGTGATGAATAAGAGCAAGCCAGAAAAGTCTAGTATTTCTGAGTCAGTTTCAATGGCGAAGTCCAAGCCATCACGACTGATACCTATTCTATCTTTGGGCGCGGGAGTTTTAGCACTATTGGGAGTTGGGGTCGTAGCACCGCCGTCTTTCCTAGAACATTTTACGGTTTTCATACTTGCGTGTTTCATAGGGTATATGGTGATTTGGAATGTAACTCCGGCTCTTCATACACCTCTAATGAGCGTAACAAACTCTATCTCAAGCATCATAATCATTGGGGCCCTGCTGCAAGTTAGCTCGGCTGAGGGTCCAATTATGTGGATTGCAGGCATCACAATATTAATTACAAGCATAAACATCGCCGGTGGGTTTGCGGTGACACGTCGCATGCTAGACATGTTTCGTAAATAGGGGACTGAAATGTCAGGAATTGTTACAGTCGCTTATATAGGAGCTACGATTCTATTCATTCTTGCGCTCGGGGGTCTGAGCGACCCGGAGAAAGCCCGAAGAGGGAACCTCTATGGCATGGTTGGTATGGGTATTGCACTTATCGCTACTATTTTGGGTGCAGTTACAGACCACCATTTATTATTAGCTTTTGGGCTGTTAGTTGGTGGTGCTATCGGCATAATTCTTGCACGGCGTGTTCAGATGACTCAGATGCCAGAGTTAGTGGCTATTCTCCATAGCCTAGTCGGGCTGGCTGCTGTTTTGGTGGGTTTCGCGATTTTCATGGATCCGGAGGCTCATTTTGAGGGTGTTGAGCAGACGATACATGATATAGAGGTTTATCTAGGTATATTCATAGGCGCGGTCACATTTTCCGGTTCCGTAATAGCCTTTGGCAAGCTGAGCGGGAAACTAAGCGGGACTCCTTTGGCTCTTCCTGGGCGTCATTGGGCTAACCTTGGGTTGCTTGTGATAACTTTCATAGTGGGTTGGCAGTTTATAGCTGAATCAGCTACAGGTGTCGGATCTAGCCCGGGCATGACACCCCTGTTAATAATGACTGCTGTCGCTTTATTGTTTGGAATTCATATGGTTATGGCAATCGGTGGCGCCGATATGCCAGTCGTAGTATCAATGCTAAATAGCTATTCTGGCTGGGCCGCTTCGGCAACCGGATTTATGTTGGGCAATAATCTTCTCATTGTGACTGGAGCCTTGGTGGGTAGCAGTGGAGCGATATTAAGTTACATTATGTGCCGTGCAATGAATCGAAATTTTTTTGCAGTTATCGCGGGTGGTTTTGGGACTGCTGGTGGCATATCGGTAGATGATTCTTCTGACTCAGGAGACGTGGTTTCCGTTGACTCTACGGAGGTAGCTAATCTTCTTTCTGGAGCTAAACAGATAGTGATTGTCCCAGGTTATGGTATGGCAGTGGCACAGGCGCAGCATACTGTGTGTGAAATCACAAAGGTTCTCCGTGATAAAGGGATTAATGTGCGATTTGGCATTCATCCCGTCGCAGGCCGCATGCCAGGCCATATGAATGTATTGCTTGCTGAGGCAAGGGTTCCATATGACATAGTCTTTGAAATGGATGAAATAAATCAGGATTTCCCGAATGTCGATGTGTCTATAATTATTGGGGCAAACGATATAGTTAATCCGTCAGCTCAGGAGGAGCCTGATAGCCCTATAGCAGGGATGCCTGTTCTTGAGGTTTGGAGAGGCAAAACGACCGTTGTGCTTAAGCGCAGCATGGCAACTGGTTATGCGGGAGTTCAGAATCCACTATTTTTTAAGGAAAACACTCGTATGTTGTTTGGAGATGCGCGGGAAAGTTTGGATGCTATCTTGAGGGAGCTGTAGTTTAATCGGAGCTAAACATGACAATACGTTGCGAGAGTTTAGTACTAGTTTTCGTTAGCAATTTGCTTGTATTTGTCGGAGCATGCACTTCCGATGTGGTATCTCAGACCTCATTCCAAGAGGGTGAATTACCTGCATTGCCATCGCCCAATCTTTACGCTGGATCACCTTATCTTGGAAGTCTTCGTGACTCTCTCGTCTACGGGGAAATTTGGGAGCGTCCACAGCTTTCCAAGCGCGATAGAAGTCTTATAACCGTTGCGGTACTTCAAGCATTGACTCGAGATGAGCTAGAAATCCATATTCCTCGGGGACTGGATAATGGATTATCACCTGAGGAAATTTCCGAAATAATTTTACATGTGACGCTTTATGCGGGTTGGCCAACCGGTGTGCAGGCATCATTGACAGCTGCTGCTGCTTTTGAAGACCGCGGCTTATCATTAGGTGATCTTCCCGAGGCTCCGGCTGGAGTAGAGATGAGCACTCCCAGTTCCCTTAGCGATTCTTACGCAGCCGTACCGAGATTAGGCGAATTGCGTAATAGCCTTTTATATGGAGATATATGGGAGAGACCCTTGCTTTCTAAGCGTGATCGTAGCCTTATCACGGTTGCAGTCAATCAGGCACTTTATGCAACTAATGAACTGCGAACTCATATAAATCAAGCTCTTGATGAAAATGATGTGACGCCCCAGGAAATTTCTGAGGTGATTCTTCATGTCACCTTTTATGCTGGCTGGCCTGCGGCCGTAAACGCTGGACGCCTTGCTACTGAGGCTTTTGAAGCACGGGGTGTTAATTTTTTCGAGTTACAATAAATATTTTCTAAGGCTCTACGGTATGCGACTATCATGCACAGGGCCTAGCTCTATTTAGCTTAATTTAATTGTTTTGGTGCTGGTATTGAAGTTATTTGTAATTAGCCTAAAAAGCGTAATAAGTCGGCGTGCGAAAGCTACGGCTCAGTTGAATGCTAAAAAAATTCCGTTTAAGTTCTTCGACGCTGTCGAGGGAGATTCCACTGCACAGTTAACAGTGGGTGGCGTTAATCGTTGGCTATTTCGTTTAAACACCCTTCGAGAGGCTTTGCCTGGAGAAATTGGGTGCTATGCGAGTCATCGGATGCTTTGGGAGAGGTGTGTGGACCTCAACGAGCCAATCGTCGTACTAGAAGATGATTTTGAGCTTAGTCCATCCTTTTCTCAAGCAATTGAAGAGCTTGACCCACTCATGGATTCATTCGGCTTCATTCGTCTTGAGTCAAAAAATCGCAAGAGGGCTTTAGGTAAGCGACTACGTCCGAGGGCATATGCTGTTCATAGTCTGCGTGATCGCCGTCTCGAGTATCTTTCTGATCCTCCTCAATCTATGACGGCTTACGCAATAAGCCCGAAAGCCGCCGCTTCGTTATTGGCGGCCAGCAAGCCTCTGACGGCCCCTGTCGACAAATTTATCCAAAGGACCTGGGAGCATTCCACGCCGCTCTTCGTGTTGGAACCCGCCGTTGTTGGGCTCTCAGATGAAAACCTGAATTCGACAATCAACTCTTCTGGAAGTAGGTCAACAAAAAGCCGTAACCTCTTTATTTTAGCGAGTCGGATGATATATAAGGGTTATGGTGAGTTACAGCGCATCAGATTCGATAGGAAACAACTTCGTCATTTTGGTTTATCTGTTTTTTCTTAAACAGAGCGCTAAATGCAGGTTAAACGGTAGTTTTTCTGATCATAGGTATCCTGTTGACGCATTTTAGATGTTGAAAAACATTAATTTATGCTGCTCTTTTGTATAGAACCTTTTGATAAAGGCACCTCTAATCTTCAGTTTTAGGAGTGTGACAGGGGCCCTAAATTTTACATATTGTTAGGTTTTAGTTTTCCAGCCTTTAGACGGCCGACATACTCATGATAGGAACGCATGGCTTGGTTAACGAATAACCACATAATAGGGACATTAGCCCATAACATAACACCGGTCCCTACACCTGTAAGGTTATCAAGATCAGCATCCGATTCTATGAAGCCCCAGGTCGAAATAATAATTAGCGAGCAGTAGACAAATTTATATGGAAGGACCATGTGATCTCCAAATAAGAACACTACAGCCTGCTCGCCATAGTAACTCCAAGAGATCATGGTCGAGATCGCGAATAACCATACTGCTAGTGTTATAAGCCATTTGCCGAAGCCTGGAATGACAGAATCAAATGCTTTAGCAGTGAGTGTTGCACCCACATAGGTAGCGTAGACGCCTTTTTCGTTGATGCTTGGGCGCAATTTGCTTTCGAGCATTGCCCACTCAATAGTGAGCCCATTATCACGCTCAAGAACCCGGCCTTCAAGGCGATGAGCATTATTGCCGGACTGAGGATTGAAGTCTGCATTTACTATAATAAATACTACGTCATTTTTGTTCCATTCATTGTTGATCCGCTGCGGCGCAGGAACTGTTTCTAGAGCCCAACTGCCGGTATCTACTAACGTAAAGGCGGGTAGTGTATCGAGTTGCGCTTCCGGAGCTCTGTTCCAGACCCCTGTTGAGAGAATAACCAAGGCAGTGAATGTGCAAACAACAATGGTATCTATAAACGGCTCTAGTCCAGCAACCATTGATTCCCTTATAGGCTCATCTGTTTTTGCAGCAGAGTGTGCTATTGGAGATGTTCCTTGCCCAGCTTCGTTTGAGAAAAGGGCTCGCTTCATTCCAAAGAGAAATGCATAGCCTGCTGTGCCTCCTATGAATGCACCGGTCATTTCTTGAGGAAGAAATGCCGACCGTACTATCAATGCCAACATAGAAGGAATGTCTCCTGCATGGGAGATGAGTACAACCAACCCCCCAAGCAAATAAAGGGTCACCATAAACGGGACAAGGCGACCCGCAACGGCACCTATGCGCTTAATCCCTCCAATGATTACCCCTCCAACGATTACCGCTAAGGCGATTCCAGCAAAAACACTGGGGATGCCGAAATATTCTTCGGTAATTTCTCCCACGTTCCACGCCTGAAACATGTTCCCACCAGTTGCTGTTGAAACCAGCAACGTGAGACAGAATAGCCCGCCTATAAAGCTTCCTAAGGGAGCAAGTTTAGGATTTAATTTTCTCAGGCCCTTGCTGGCTACCCACATGGGCCCACCATGTGGATTGTCGGGATCGTTCGTATTTCGATAAAGCATGGATAAGCTGACTTCCGTCAGTTTGATAGCCATACCAAATAATCCTACTACCCACATCCAGAAAATTGCCCCTGGTCCACCCAGTGCGATGGCCAGCGCGACGCCGCCAATATTGCCTAGGCCAACCGTAGCCGATAGTGCGGCAGACAACGCTTGAAAATGACTTATTGCTCCTGGATGATTCGGATTATCATAGTCGCCGCGGAGCACTCGAACACCGTGCGTCAGGGATCGATACTGAGAAAATCCGCTCCATACAGTAAAAATCACGCCAGTGCTGAGCAGAATTATCAAGACACTCTCATGCCAGATAATGCTGTTAAGAGTAATAAGGATTCCCAATAAACTATCCATCTATGTCCTCTCTATAAGATTAACTTGCCTCTAGGATGGCAGTAATGCCCATTCCGCCAGCAGTACATATGGATGCCAAGCCGCGTCCCGAACCCTTCTGGTGCAGTAATTTAGCCAGTGTGCCTAGTATACGTGCACCAGTTGCTGCAAAAGGGTGTCCGATCGCCACACTGCCCCCTTTTACATTTAGTTTTTGAAGATCGATTCTGCCAAGGGGCGCATCTCTTCCTAATCGTGTTGAGCAAAAATTTTTGCATTCCCACGCTTTTAAGGTGGCTAATATTTGAGCCGAAAATGCTTCATGGATTTCATAATAATCAAAATCTTGTAATGTGAGCGTAGCTTCTTTGAGTATGTCTGATACAGCGTAAGCAGGCGCCATTAAGAGCCCCTCTTGGTTGACGAAATCTACGGCCGTAGTCCGGGAGTGCGTCATATACGCTAGTATCGGAAGCCCCCGTTCTCGAGCCCACTTTTCCGTGGCTAAGAGAACAGCTGAAGCGCCATCGGTCAATGGCGTGCTGTTTCCAGCTGTGATGGTTCCATGTTCGCTTAAGTCAAACACAGGCTTAAGCTTTGCGAGTTGCTTCATGCTTGTATCTGCCCGGACATTATTGTCATTGACGAGACCTTTATATCCAACAATTAGATCATCATAAAAACCCTCCGCTTGAGACCGCGCAGCTTTACTATGACTTTCAAGCGCAAAAGCATCCAGGTCTTTTCTGGTGAGTTGCCACTGTTTAGCCGTTTGTTCCATGCTTTCGCCCATTGATAGATTGGTTCGTGGTTCTATCACGCTGGGATAAATTGGCTTGAAGTGTCGTAGGCGTATATCTAACCAAGGCTTTATTTTTTGTGCGAGTGTTTTTCCGCGTGCGCTCTCAATTAATATTGATCTATACGCTTCTGAGTAAACGATGGGTAGATCGCTAATCGTGTCTGTGCCCCCAGCGATACCTACATCTATTAAACCAGTAGAAATTTTAGCGCCAATAATTATTGCGGCAGAGAGGCTGGTCCCGCATGCTTGCTGTATATCAAAAGCTGGTGTTTCAGGAGCTAATCCTGATGATAGTGTTGATTCTCGTGCGAGATTCCAGTCTCTAGAATGCTTTATGACGGCCCCAAGTGAGACCTCACCAATACGTTCTTCTCTGAGATCGAACTTATCAACTATTGATGACAGTACTTTACTCATCATGTCCTGGTTGGAACATTGACGATAGGCGGTATGCGAGCGGGCGAAAGGGATCCTTACGCTTCCCACAATAGCAACAGGTCGCGTGCGTTGATTACGCAAAGCTCGCCTCTTTTTCTAGCATATTAGTCATCTATTATTATTGTATTGACTACATTATTCTATTGAATGACCTAAATAGCACATTGTGCAGGCAGGCTTCAGTGCGCTGCCTTTCTCTTTGCTGACCTGTGTTGATTAACTTGAATTTTAAATAGAGATGCTTCTAGAAAGATGGCAACTACATGAAAAATATAAGGAAAATTTCATTTTATAGGCCTCTTTTTTATGGTTTTTTCATGGTAGAGTTCTAAGGCGGTGCTATAATCCATCCAGGCATAGGCTCGTAAGAGCTCCCAAAGACGGCGTACTCAGGAATCATGAGGTCGGATTGAGGGAACGCAGCTAGCCAAAATCAACGGCACTAGGCCGCCGAGAAGCCCTATACATAAGGGGAGCATCGACTCCGCCAAGGTATGGTATGACTCTAAGTCACGACATTAAGCCGGGAAGCGTATTTCCACCGGCACATGGTTTGTACTCTCCTGATCAGGAGCGGGACAGCTGTGGTGTTGGATTTGTTGCTCATGTAAAGGGTCATTCAAGCCATCAGATTATTTGTGATGCTGAGCATTTGCTATGCCGAATGGATCATCGTGGGGCTCGTGGTGCTGAGGAAAATTCCGGTGATGGTGCTGGAATTTTGACAGCACTTCCTCATGCTTTTTTAACGAGGGTAGTGCGAGATGAGCTTGGTATAGATCTTCCAGGGCCTGGTAGTTTTTCTGCAGGGGTCGTGTTTTTGCCGACCATCGATTCTGAAAGGAATTGGTGTAAAAAAGAGTTTGAAAGAATTTGCGACGAAGAGGGACAATCTTTAGTCGGTTGGCGCACGGTACCTACAAATCCTAAGGAGGCTGACCTTGGTCCAACAGCTCTAGCAGCGGCACCGAAAATAGAACAGGTGCTTATAGCGGCAGGAGATGGTCTAGAGGGGGATGCTTTTGAGCGAAAACTTTATTTGATTCGCAAACGAGCTAGCCATCTCTTGCGCTCTAATCCAGATCTAGAGCAGGCAAAGGCTTTCTACGTATGCAGCTTGTCAACAAAGGTCCTTATTTACAAAGGGATGTTGACGCCAAATCAGCTAATACCATATTTCTCTGATCTTCAAGAGAAAGATTATGAGACACACCTAGCCATGGTTCATTCGCGTTTTTCGACCAACACTTTTCCAAGCTGGGATCGGGCGCAACCTAATCGCTTCATGTCTCACAATGGAGAAATCAACACTTTGCGCGGAAATGTTAATTGGATGACAGCCCGGGAAGGTGTAGCTCAAAGTGATTTTTTTGGCGAATCAATTGAAGGGTTGTTTCCGGTGATTGAACCAGATTGTTCGGATTCTGGTGTATTCGATAACGCGCTTGAGTTTCTGCTCATGACTGGTCGTACACTTCAAGAGTCGGTCATGATGATGGTTCCCGAGGCGTGGCAAAAAAATGAGCTTATGCCTAAAGAGAAGAGGGATTTCTACGAATTCCACTCCTGTGTAATGGAGCCATGGGACGGACCAGCGTCGATAGCATTTACTGATGGAAACTATATTGGGGCTGTTTTAGATCGTAATGGACTGCGACCTAGTCGCTATTATCTAACACATGATGATCGAGTCATCATGGCAAGCGAAGTGGGGGTCTTGCCAATTGATAATGACATGGTGAAGTTTAAGGGACGACTAGAGCCGGGGAAAATGTTTCTCATTGATTTTGTTGCTGGCCGACTGGTGCCGGATGAAGAGCTTAAACAACAGTTTGCAAACCGAGAGCCTTATGGTGAATGGCTAGATACTGAACGGTTATCGCTGCGTTCTCTTTTACCAGAATCTAGAGCTCTAGGGCTTGATCAAAAAAGCCTTTTGCATCGAATGCAAGCGTTTGGTTACACAGTAGAAACTATGCAATTCATGCTAAAACCACTGGTTGATCAGCTTCGCGATCCAGTTGGTTCGATGGGGAATGATTCCACACTCGCTTGCCTAAGCGATAAGCCGCGAATGCTATACGATTATTTCAAGCAACTGTTTGCGCAAGTTACGAATCCTCCAATAGATTCAATTCGCGAAGAAATTATTATGTCCTTGGAGTGTTACATAGGACCGGAACCTAATTTTTTGGAGATTACGAGAAAGCATGCTCACAGGCTTCGGCTAAGACATCCGATACTTACAAACGAAGAGCTAGCGGCCATTAAATACATGGATCATCGTGGCTGGAAATCTAAAACGATCGATATAACCTTTAATCGTCATGAGGGTGCAGGGGAAATGTCGCAAGCGATCAATAGGGTTTGTCTTAAGGCTGAAAAGGCTATTGATGAAGGGTATAGCTTCGTCGTCTTGTCAGACCGTATGACCGATGAAAAGCATGTGCCTATAAGTGCGCTGGCTGCATGCGGCGCTGTTCACCATCACCTTGTTCAGCGCGCAAAAAGAACCCGTATCGGATTAGTTGTTGAAACTGGCGAAGCGCGGGAGGTTCACCATCACTGTCTGCTGATCGGTTATGGCGCAGATGCTATTAATCCCTATTTGGCTTTTGAATCGCTTTGGCAGGCAAGACTTGATGGTCTATTGGATGAGGAGGTACATAAAAGCGATAGCTTAGTTGTTTCTGCGTACCGTAAGGGTGTTGGCAAAGGTATGTTAAAAGTGATGGCAAAGATGGGAATTTCTACACTTCAATCTTACAAAGGCGCTCAGATTTTTGAGGCGGTCGGGCTTGCTGATGAGGTGGTTGATCGATGTTTTGTAGGGACGGCTAGTAGATTGCAAGGCGTAGGTCTTGACGTATTGGAGCAGGAATCACTTAGAAGACATGCACTGGGATATCCTAATAAAAGCCAAGACCGACTTAATGCCCTACCAAACCCCGGAGAATTTCACTGGCGTAGTACAGGCGAGCGTCATGGTTGGGACCCGATTGTTATTTCTTCTCTCCAATCGGCAGCTCGTTCTGGAGATAAGGGTGCTTATGAGAAGTTCGCAGAACAGGCTAATGACGAAGCGCGGGCAAACTGCACTCTGCGGGGATTGCTAAGACTGAAGGTTGGCATTGAGCCAGCTGTTCGTTTGGAAGAGGTGGAGCCAGCAAAAGATATAGTTAAACGGTTTTGTACTGGTGCAATGAGCTTTGGCTCTATTTCTGCTGAAGCGCATGAGTCCCTTGCTGTAGCCCTTAATCGAATAGGCGGTAGAAGTAATACTGGTGAAGGTGGTGAAGATCCAGAACGCTATAAACAACTGCCTTCTGGTGATTCGAGACGCTCAGCAATAAAGCAAATCGCCTCTGGTCGTTTTGGGGTCACAATTTGGTACCTTGCAAATGCGGATGAATTGCAGATAAAGATGGCTCAGGGCGCCAAACCTGGTGAAGGAGGAGAGCTTCCAGGACGTAAAGTAGATGAAGTTATCGCACGAATTCAGTATTCAACGCCAGGTGTGGGTTTAATCAGCCCACCACCGCACCATGATATTTATTCAATTGAGGATCTTTCTCAGCTTATTCATGACTTAAAAAATGCTAATCCGTCAGCACGAATAAGTGTAAAACTGGTTTCTGAAGTTGGCGTCGGCACGATTGCCGCTGGTGTTGCTAAGGCCCATGCAGATCATATATTGATCTCAGGCGATTCGGGAGGAACTGGTGCATCTCCGCTGACAAGTATCAAACATGCCGGGTTGCCTTGGGAGCTGGGAATTGCTGAAACACATCAAACACTGGTTTTGAATGATCTTAGAAGTCGGGTTGTTTTGCAGACTGACGGTGGTCTGAAAACTGGGCGAGACGTGGTTATCGCGGCCTTGCTTGGAGCGGAAGAGATGGGCTTTTCGACTGGTCCTTTGATAGCGCTTGGTTGCATCATGATGCGTAAATGTCATTTGAATACCTGTCCAGTTGGTATTGCCACTCAGGACCCAGTGCTGAGGAAAAAATTTGCTGGTACAGCGGAACATGTAGTCAACTATCTTTTCATGGTTGCTGAAGAAGCGCGTCAGCATATGGCAAGTCTTGGTTTTCGTCGTATTGACGATATGATTGGTCGCGTGGATCTTTTGGAACAAAGAGATGCTATAGATCACTGGAAATCAGATGGTATTGATTTAACACCCATTCTTACACCAGCGGTTAAGCCTCATCAGAATGTCGAAGTTCGATGCACTCAAAAGCAAGATCATGGCCTTGATAAGGCTCTCGACAAAAAATTAATCGAACTGGCGGCTGATGCAATACATCACGGCAAAAAAATCAATGGAGAGCTCTCCATTCTAAATATCAATCGCACAGTTGGAACGATGCTTAGTCATGAGGTAGTTAAGGCTTGGGGCGAGCGTGCTCTTCCAATTGATACGATTCATTTTAAATTTAATGGTTCTGCAGGGCAGAGTTTTGGGGCTTTTTTGGCTAGAGGTATTACTTTAGAACTCGAGGGTGACAGCAATGATTATGTAGGCAAGGGTCTATCGGGAGGCCGTTTAATCATTTATCCGCCTCGAGAAAGTTCCTTCGTCCCGGAAGAGAATGTAATTATCGGTAACGTTGCTCTCTATGGGGCAACAGGGGGTCGCGCATTTGTTCGTGGTCTTGCGGCAGAGCGATTTTGTGTTCGTAATAGTGGAGCTAAGGCAGTTGTAGAGGGTGTTGGTGATCATGCGTGTGAATATATGACAGGTGGCCGAGCAGTAATTTTAGGACCAACTGGTTTAAATTTTGCCGCCGGCATGTCCGGAGGGATCGCTTACGTTTGGGATCCTAAGAAGACTTTTGGGAAGAAATGTAATAAGGGCACGGTTGATCTAGAGGCAATAGACGCCGATGAGGACATAGCGGAACTAAGGGAGCTTATTGAGTTGCATAAGCAGTACACAGGCTCAACTGTTGCGGCTGCAATACTTGATAGCTGGCCCGATGTGTTAGAAGAATTCATAAAAGTCATGCCAACTGACTATAAACGTATTCTCGTGGAGCGAAAGAAACACGATGAAGAAATGGAGCTGGCAATAATAGACGAAGACGATACTACGCATCACGCTACGGTGAAGGAATAGTTGGAATGGGAAAACCTTCTGGTTTTTTAGAATATCCTAGAAAAGTTGTCCCTTACCGGGATCCGAAAGAGCGTGTTGGTGACTTTAATGAGATTTTTACTAAGCCGATTGTAAAAAATCTTAAGCGGCAGGGAGCGCGTTGCATGGATTGCGGCGTCCCTTTTTGTCAGTCAGCTACTGGTTGTCCGATAGATAATCTGATTCCTGAGTGGAATGACCTGGTTTACCAGGGGCGATGGCGGGAAGCTCTTGATAGTCTTCATAAGACAAATAATTTCCCAGAGTTTACTGGAAGAACCTGCCCGGCCCCATGTGAGGGTGCGTGTGTGCTGGGCATTACGGATCCCGCCGTCACCATTAAGAACATTGAGAACGCCATTATTGACCGAGGGTTTGAGGAGGGGTGGGTACGCCATGAAGCACCCCGAGAAAGGTCAGGCAAGAAAGTAGCTATCATAGGTTCTGGGCCGACGGGCCTTACCGCAGCGGATCAATTAAACAAATCTGGCCATGAGGTAACCGTTTACGAGCGGGAGGACCGTATCGGTGGTTTGCTGATGTATGGCATTCCGAATATGAAGTTAGCAAAAAGCGTCGTAGAAAGGCGAGTAGAGTTGATGCGTTCAGCAGGCATCAACTTCCACACTGGAGTCGATGTGGGTAAGAACACGGATCCTGTGGAGCTAAAGGCCGATTATGATGCGGTGCTATTAGCAACCGGTGCTACTAATCCGAGAGACCTAGGGATACCTGGCAGGGAGTTGACGGGGGTGCATTTTGCAATGGAATTTCTTACCGCGAACACTCGAAGCCTATTAGACAGTAATTTTCAGGATGGCGGTTTCATCAATGCTAAGGGCCTTGATGTGATAGTAATCGGTGGCGGTGATACTGGGGCAGACTGTATTGGTACCGCACTTCGTCACGGATGCCGTAGCTTGGTAAATTTGGAACTGCTAGATCAACCTCCCCTGGACCGAGCATCAGATAATCCTTGGCCAGATTGGCCGCTTATTTTGCGCACTGATTACGCCCATGAAGAAACGATCACACGGTTCGGCGCTGACCCTAGAACGTATAGTGTGCTATCCAAACGCCTCTCCGGTAACAATGAGGGAAGAGTCGATGCTCTTCATGCCGTAGGAATTGACTGGAACAGAAAAACCGGATCTCCCGTAATGACGGAAATTGATGGTACTGATCAGATGTGGAAAGCTGACTTGGTACTGCTCGCGATGGGGTTTTTAGGTCCTGAAACTTACGTAACAGAGCCTTTAGGGGTTGCGCTAGACTCAAGATCTAATTATTTGGCTGAGCACGGAAAATTTGAGACCAGTGTGCCCGGTGTGTTTGCGGCCGGTGATTGTAGGAGAGGCCAATCATTGGTTGTTTGGGCAATTAATGAGGGACGCGGTGCTGCAAGATCAATTGATGAGTGTCTCATGGGCAGCAGCTCTCTTCCTGCACCAGGGCTGACTATGGGTTCGGCAGTAGGTTGATGTGGCTAGCAATTTTTTAGCTGGGCGCTCTCAACCTTTGTTTACATCAGAACAGCACTTTGTTGTTGGAGGTCGAATCAAGGCACCTTTTCCAAAAAATACTGAGCAGGCTATGTTCGCTATGGGGTGTTTCTGGGGTGCAGAGCGTTTGTTTTGGGAGCTAAATGGGGTTTATTCTACGGCGGTTGGTTACTCAGGTGGTGTTTCTCCAAACCCAACGTATGAAGAGGTCTGCAGTGGTCTGACCGGACATGCCGAAGTTGTTTTAGCCATCTACCAGCCCGAACAAATTAGTTATAGACAATTATTAAAGTTATTTTGGGAGTCTCATAATCCAACCCAAGGGATGCGCCAGGGTGGGGATGTGGGAACGCAATACAGATCTGGCATCTATGCGCTCACTGACTCACAGTTAGAGACGGCTATCTCTAGCCAAGGCAAGTATCAGACCGTATTAAGTGATGCTGGTTATGGTGACATTACAACAGAGATGGTTCTTGCTGAAGAGTTTTATTATGCCGAGGAGTATCACCAACAATATTTGGCTAAAAATCCTAATGGTTACTGTGGTCTTGGTGGTACAGGCGTGGCTTGCAGTCTATAGATCGGTATCGATTTGGTTAGCCCGCTCTCGCGGGTAGTGTAATCTCAAACCTGACTCCTGTTCCGTCTTGAAGATCATTGGCTTGAACCTTTCCATTGTGAAATTTGACCACAAGCTCGACGATGTTAAGGCCTAGCCCTAAGTGTAGGTTTTTATCGCGTGGTTTACGCATGGAAACTAGTGGATCAAAAAGTTGAGCCCGTATTTTTTTAGGTAGTGAGGGGCCCTTATTAGTTACAGATAAAAAAACCTGCTCTTGTGTTCCGCTCAAAATAACCTTAATAGGGCTGTTGTTCGGGCTAAAACTAGCAGCATTATCGATCAGTTTGTCTAACATTTGTTCTATGAGTTCGCCAGATCCATCGATATTTGTTTGTGGTGCAGTATTCTCAAATATGAAGCTATGATTTTGATGTACGCCTCTATAGCCTTCTAGACAACCTGGGAGTACGTCAAGCAAGTCAATAACCTCTGGCTTGGTGCTTGATATCATTTGTTCCATTCGAGTAGCTTCATTCATCGAGTTCAGAGTGTTTTCTAGACGCTGCACCCCTTTTTTTAGCCTTTCCAAATAAGGGGTAAGCTTGGTATCTTGAGATTCCTGTTCAATATTCTCTAGGGAGGAGGCAACTACGGAGAGAGGGGTACGAAGTTCATGAGAAAGTTTGCCCTTTAGTGTGATGAGGTAATTGGTGTTTTTATCGACTTGATCAAGTAGGTGGGTAAAACTTCGTGAAAGATCACCTATCTCGTCTCTTGCTTTGTTACCTGGAAGATCTGGACGAATTTCCCCTTTTGGGCCAAGCGCGTTGTCAGCTGCTTGAGCTAATTTTTGTACTCTGAGGGACAGCCATGTGGCATAGCTGAGTAAGGAAGCAAGTACTAGCAAGGTAGATACAAGGGTTACGTTAATGAACCAGACAAGTTCTTTATCTTTCAAAGTAAGGATTGCGTCACTGCTTTGTTCTAATACCACGGCGCCCCATAACGTAGAGTCAAGAGAGATAGGGACCGCGGCCATGACAATGGCACTTTCTTCGATGATATTCGAATACCAAGTTGTTTGAGATTCTCCGGTTCGCGCTGCACGCAAGGTTGTATCGGAAAGTCTACCTTTTACAAGCGGCACCTCAAGAGTATCGTAGAGAGGATCACTTCCGCCGATAATAAAGCGATAAAATCGTTCGCTAAGGCTTAAAGGCGTATTATTGGTAGTATCTACTAGCGAGTTCGTAGAACCTCCGTCAAATAATTTCCAGCCCTCCATGTTTGTCACACGAAGACGCCGATTTGGTTCGTTTTGTTGGTTGAATACTTGCCCAATAGCTGAAGCCAGTTTTATTGTTGGATAAAATAATTTTCCTGGTTGATGTTCGCCTTGCCATAGCTGCTGTATTTGATTGGGTGTAATACCATTAGTCCAAGAGTGCGCGTCACTTGCGATATTATCTGCATTGGCATTAACAACGGAGATTCCGATACGCTTAATAGGCTGGCTTCCTATCTGGAGAGGCATTAATGCTTCGATTACATATCCACCTTGGGTTTCTTTCCAAGAAAACTTAACTCGATTTTCATAATCTTTTGATGGAGCCCACTTCGGGGCCGAGCTATGTTGCGCCTCCTCTGACGCCGGGTGGAGTAGCAGTGAAAGGTTTTCTCCCCCCTCAATTAGCAGAATCACCCGGTCCCCGGTTGGTTCAGATGTGGGGGAGGTTTCATAGGCTAAATTATTGTCGCTAACACTTAGAAATAAATACAGCTCAAATCCATATAAACCTAACCAGAGTGTTCCATTCGTGCCTACCTTAAAATGCGCCATACCATCTGGTAGCCCCCAATCTTCTTTAGAACTATTTAACTCTGGTTGTCTTTCCAATTTGTGAGCATAAACCGTACTTTCAGAATTAGCGTTGGTATTTCCCCCCCACGCCTCTGGTTCCGAGTTGCCAAGATTTGTAGCGATGGCTTTAGAGATTGTAGTAGCTCTCTCGAGAAGCGATTGTTCTATATTGGAGCGAAATGAACCTTCAAAGTTTCGTACATATTGATAGGTTGCCCAAGGTAGGGATAATGTTAGTAAGCCTAAGATTAAAAGTTGGATTCGAAGTGACATGATCAGTGCTTAGGTGTGGACTGATCATTGATCCAGCGATAGCCTCCACCATAGACAGTTTCTATTGCAGAAAACTTTGGATCGATCCCGCAAAATTTTGTACGAATTCGTTTTATCTGGGAAATTACACTATCGTCACTTATGTGTTGTTGATGTGCATCATCGAGTAGCTGATCGCGGCTTTTTACATGTCCAGGTATCTTAGCTAGGGAGTACACAACCCAGAACTCAGTGACTGTTAAGGGGATAATGATGCCCTTCCAGGAGACAGTCATGTGGGCAATATTAACCTGTAAAGAACCACTTTCTATAAATTCGACTTTCTCTTCAGTGGCTGATCGTGCATCTATCCGCTTTAATAGTGCGACCACTCTGGCACATAGATGGTCCATGCTGATAGGTTTTATCAGATAGTCATCAGCTTCTAATATCAGCCCTTTTACTATATCCACATCACTAACTTTTGCGGTAAGAAAGATTATGGGTAGGCTTTGAGAAAGTCTACGTAATGCTTTGCATACGTCAAACCCACCTTCGTCTTCCTCGCCTAGACTAATGTCGATGATTACTAAATCTGGGAGACGCGTTTTAAAAGCTTCTATCGCTTTTTTGCTCTCAGAATAGCCAGCTGTTGCATAGCCTTTTTTTTCTATCCATCCTCGGTAATTGTCTCTGAGCGATATATCATCTTCAACTATTGCAATTAACTTCATATGCCTAGGCTGCACCAATTACGAAAGTAACATTGAGGCAGTTTGCCATCTTTTTAGTTT
>Ga0115002_10000979_pt1 | contig 39840 bp, 43 predicted proteins | sample ArcticOcean_MG_C_8_FD_89576 | JGI IMG/M metagenome (GOLD analysis project Ga0115002, IMG submission 89576) | Marine microbial communities from western Arctic Ocean - ArcticOcean_MG_CB11_86 | ecosystem: Environmental > Aquatic > Marine > Oceanic | place: Arctic Ocean: Canada Basin | collected... | reverse complement strand
TCGGCCTGCGAGCCGGATGTTTGCGCCGACTACGCCGGTTGCCTCATCTCCAATGTCTGCACGGCATACGTCTGCCAGCGCTGATAGCTCAGCGACAACGTCCGGGTGGCTGCCAACAACATTCGTTGATTCGCCGATGTCGGCTTCAAGGTCGTAAAGGCCAGGAATATTCGCGGCATTTTCATCGACGGCCGCCGGGTCAGGAATTCCGGTCCGCTGATTCGGGCGGACTTCCCTGGAAACATGGAGCTTCCACTTGCCTTTTCTGACGGCCTCCAGGCGATTGCCCATGTAGTAGAAGAAGGTGTCCCTTGGCGGAGCAACGTGGCCCGACTCGAACATGAGCGACGCGATGTCCATGCCGTCGATGATCCGGTCCTGCGGGACTTGTGCGCCCGCAATTCCGGCGAGTGTTGGCAGGAAATCGATCGTCGAAACTATTTCGCTCCGGACCTGTCCTGCCTTGATCTTGGAAGGCCAGCGCATGATGCACGGAACCCGTAGCCCGCCCTCCCACGTCTCTCCCTTGATGCCGCGAAGTTCGCCGTTGCTGCCGCCCTGGTCCTGCATCCGTGAGCCGTTATCGCTCGTGAAGATGACCAGCGTGTCCTCGTCCAACCCCTGCCGTTTCAGCTCGTCCATCAGCACCTCGGTCACCCAGTCGACCCCGGCCACGCACGCACCGTAATCGCCGTTCTCTGAGGCGTTTACCATAGGCTCGGGCGCGTACAGGGGCACGTGGACGTACATGTGTGCGAAGTAGAGGAAGAAGGGTCCCTCTTTGTTGTCGCGAATAAAGCGAACCGCTTCTTCGGTGTAACGCTCCGTGAGCGCCCTTAGATCTGGTTGTTCTTGGACAACCTCGTCATCCCGGATCAGCGGTAGCGGCGGTCGAGCGCGAAGGCGTTCTATTCGCTCCGGGTCCGTGGTGTCTGGATCGTCGACTTGTCGGCCCATGTCGTTGCTGTAGGGTAGGCCGAAATAACTGTCGAACCCGTGCTGAGTCGGTAGGAACTCTTTCTGGTCGCCGCAGTGCCACTTGCCGATCATTTTGGTGGTGTAGCCGGCGTCTTTGAGTGCACCGGCGATGGTCGTCTCATCAGGGTTGAGTCCAACCGCCTGGCCCGGCATGAGCACCCAGTTACCGTCGAAATCTCCGAACTGGATCCGGGGCGGGTAGCAGCCGGTCAGGAGTGCGCCACGGGACGGTGAGCAGACCGGCGAGGCGACGTAGAAGTCGGTGAATCGGACGCCTTCTGCGGCCAGTTTGTCGATGGCGGGTGTCTTGTTGATTTCCGATCCGTAAACGCCGAGATCGCCATATCCAAGGTCGTCGGTGTTGATCAGGACGATGTTCGGTCTGCTCATCGGAACTCTTTTCGAACGTTGAATCGGGATGGACAAGGTTGTGGATGATACAGGGGCTGGACTCACGCTGAGGCTCTCGAAGGGTGTGACGTGGGCCCACGCGTGTTGCGGGGCCGTGATTTTTACGGGCGCGGGCTCTGGGCGTGATCGTATCGACCCACGATTTCGTCGGGCGCAGATACGCTTTGTTGTCGGTGACTTTCACGTCAGGCAACGCCATCCTGAATGACCATATGAGCCCACTTGGCGGTCGGGGACGTAAGAGATTCTTGGTACCGAGATGTAGCGTAGTAGCTCTGAACTACGGGTATCGACGGGCGAGTTAGGGAGCGCCCAAGATAATCCCTGTCCTCCCGTTCCTTCTCGAAGCTGGACCTGGGCTTCAGCGATTAGTCGATGTGGTTCGTCAACGTTCCCTCGGAAATGCTCGGCTACTCCCAGGCCGATCAGGGCAATGCCTACGCCGTGATGATCCCCAACATCAGACATCATCGGGAGACACTCGTTTTAGAACGCCATTGATTCATCGAGGTCTCCGGCGTCTCTCGCTATGTTCCCGAGCGGGATGAGTGACCACGCGATCAGGTTGAGATCGCCGACGCGTCTGAATATTTAAATCCCGCGGATGTAATGATCCCGTGCCGCTACGAACTCGCCCTGGGACCATGCGATGGATCCCATAAACCATCCACAAAATGCGTCCACCCATTCCGCACCTTCCCCACGCATCGCCGCTTGAAGCTCAGATAACTATCAAAATCACGTTGAAACCAGAGGATCGTGGGGTCATAAACTTGAGCCGTCGCGATACCCATAGGATCCTAGAGTTCGGCGAAAATTGCCGCGCCTTCTCGAACTTGTGCGAGGCAACTGTCGAGATCATACTGACGCAGGATTTGTCCGGTGAAGCCGCTATGAACCAGCGCCGCTGCACGCGCCGCCGTGCGTCCTCCCTCGTCGAGTGCCAACGCCTGGCCGAACCAGCTCACTGCCTCGACAATGTGCCGGTGCGATAGCCAGAACCATGTGAGGGCCGTCGCCGTACGCTGGGCTAGATCGGCCTCCGGTGTTTCGACCGCCCACGCCAGGGCATCCACGCTAGTTTTGTCGGTGCCTGGCTCGAGGTTTCCTTCAGTGTCGCCAAGTGGCAGGCCCTTCGAGAGCCTCAGGGTGGGTTGTGCGGCTAAGGGTAGGCTCGCAGCGGATGGAGCAAGCCCACCCGCTACGGTGTGAAGATGACTACAGGTTTATTGACGACGCAATGACCTTTTCTTCGTCAATATCGAAGCCTAGGCCGGGCTTGTCGGTCAGGTGGAGCGCGCCGTCTTTGATGACGTATGGCTCTTGCAGCAGGTCGTTGTGGGCGGGGATTAACGACTGGGCGTGCTCGAGTCGGTAGAAGTTGGGCACGGTGCTCATTACGTGCGCCGCTGCGATGAGTTCGATCGGGCCGCCGGGGACGACGTGTGGGGAGATGGGGATGAAGTACGCCTCGGCCATGGTCGCGATCTTCTTGATCTCTGAGATGCCGCCGGTCCAGACGGTGTCCGGCATGATGTAGTCGGCGACTCCTGTCTCGAAGACCTGCAGAAAGTCCCAACGTGTGAAGAGTCGTTCGCCGATGCAGATGGGGGCGTTGGTCTTATCCCGGACCTGCTTCAGGGCCTTTGTTCCCTCAGGCGGGAGGGGCTCTTCGAACCAGCCGATGTTTGACTGTTCATACAGGTTGTTGGCCAGTCGGATGGCGGTCGGGACGTTGTAGTGGCCGTGTGCGTCGATCAGGATTTCGAACTTGGGCCCGACGACCTCACGAACGGCGGCGACGATGTCGTAGCCCTGCTGTTCGCCGGCCTCGCTGATCTGCCCGTCCTGGTACATGGTGTGGTAGGGCAGCATCTCCTTGAACGGGTCCAGTTTGCATGCCTCATGGCCAAGGTCGAGCAGGTTTGTTTGGGCTGCTGCTGCGTATTCTTCCGGCGTTTCGCAGCCTTGGAACCAGACGTTGCAGTAGAGGCGCACCGGGTCTCGGAATCGGCCTCCCAGCAGGTCGTAAACCGGCATCCCCGCCGCTTTGCCTTTGATGTCCCACAGGGCGATGTCGAATCCGGCGACGAGGCTTGTGCCGAATCCGCGGGAGCCGAGGTAGCTGAAGTTGCGGTAAATCTTGTGCCAGAGACGTTCGATGTCGGCTGCGTTTTCGCCGATCAGGGACTCGGATGCCAGCTTCACGGCCTCAACCATCGCAGGGCCGCTTCCTCGCGCCTGAACGCCGGATTCGCCCCAGCCGGTGATGCCTTGATCGGTCTCGATCTTCACGAAGAGCCAGTTCCAACCGAGGCTTTTGTTGGCTCCGCTCCGGGTGTCGTTCGCGACGAGGTACGGGGTGATTTTGGTGATCTTCATGGATGGCTCCGACCCCATATGTGGGGATTTATTTTTGATCGGATTATAGGGGTGTCGCCGCAGAGGGTACGCCTACTGACTCTGAATTTGGGTGGTTAGTCTGCCGTGCAGTGCGTTGTTACAAGAGCCGATCCTTCGAGAGCCTCAGGACGCTGGTGCTGGACTTTCGAAGCTACTCCACCGCGCGGGAGCGTAGTTCGTCCTCGTTCATCTCGTAGCCGAGTCCGGGCTTTCCGTTGAGCTTGATTACTCCGTTGGCGATGTTCATTGGCTCGGAAAGAAGCATGTTTTGCAAAGGTATGGCTCGTATCCCGTGCTCCTGCCGGTAGAAGTTTGGGACGCTCGTCATGGCGTGGGCTGAGGCGATGAGCGAGAGCGGGCCTGACGGGACGGCGTGTGGCGATATTGGGATGTAGTGCGCTTCCGCCATCGAGGCGATTCGCTTGATCTCGGAGATGCCGCCGGACCAGACGGTGTCCGGCATCACGTAGTCGACAAGTCGGTCTTTGAACAGCGGCACGAAGTCGAAGCGTGTATAGAGTCGTTCGCCTACGCAGAGTGGGGCGTTTGTGCGTTCCCGCACCTGTTTCAAGGCTTCGAACGACTCGGGCGGCACCGGTTCCTCAAACCAGGCGATGTTTGACTGCTCATACAGGTTGTTGGCGAGTCTTATCGCTGTTGGCACGTTGAAATGGCCGTGTGCGTCGATCAGGATTTCGTGCTTCGGCCCGACCACTTCTCGGATTGCGGTGACGATGTTGTAGCCCTCTTGCTCGCCGTCGGGGGAGATCTGGCCGTCGGAGAACATGTGGTGGGTCGCCTTCATCTCCCTGAACGGGTCCAGCTTCAGGGCGGTGTGCCCTTCAGATAGCACCCGTTCGCGGGCAGCTCGGGCGTAGTCGTCCGGTGTTTCGCAGTCGTGGAACCATGAGTTGGCGTAGAGGCGAATTTCGTCACGGAAACGACCGCCCAGGAGGTCGTAAACCGGGCGATTTGTTGCTTTGCCTTTGATGTCCCACAGCGCTATATCGATGCCTGCGGTCATTGCCGTCGGAAGCCCGCGGGAACCCAGATAGCTGAAGCGTCGGAACATCTTGTGCCAGAGACGCTCAATATCGGCTGGATCTTCCCCGACAAGGTCCGGCGTCATGAGATCGATCGCCGTCTTGATAAGCGTGTTGGAGCCTGCCCCGGAGTTGGTCGCTTCGCCCCAGCCGCTGATCCCCTCATCGGTGTCGACCCGAACGAACAGCCAGGTTCTTCCGGGGCCGGAGATCTCGACCGGGTTGATTTCGAATATCTCGATACCGGAGATCTTCATGACCGTGCCCCCGATTCAGTCTGGTCGGTCTGGGGCGAGTCTTTCCGGCCGATTCGCGTCACTTTGCCGGACACGGGGTGCTTGAAGTGGGACTTTGTTGTCTTGGCGATGTTTTTCGACGTCACCGCATCCATGCCGCTAAGTCCAACCGAGCCAAGCTGCTCCATGTGGCCAAGGGCCACGAATAGCACGTCCGCCGCCTCCTCTGCCATAGCCGCTTCATCGAACTCGGAATCCGGCCTTTCGACCTCTTCCTTTAGCTCGCCCACCTCTTCATCCAGCATGGGGGTGCGCTTGATTATCACCTCTAGAGGCGTGCCTGACTCCAGCGCCCAGCGCTCGTGAAAGTCGTACACCTCTGCGGCGAGGCGGGCGGCGGTATTCACGAACCGCTCGCGGTCCGATTGGCCTATTTGATCTGGATGTTTGGGCGTACTCGTTGGGTCCGGCGATTTCGGCATGTGCCCCCCGGAGGTTCTTGTTCTGTCAGATGGCTGCCAGATTATCGGGCAGATGACGGGAAAGAAAGATCGACCATGTGAGCACACGAAGTGCGTGGAGGGTCGATCTGTAGAACCGGAGGATACCGCCCTCCGGCCGGGCTGGCGAGGCAGCCGGAGGGCGGAAATGTCAAGTGGGTGGCCCTTGTGGCTTCCCAGATGGGCACTTGAAATGACTCGGGCGAAATGACCCGGGCCAGAGTCGCTGTTAAGCGGCGAGCTGGTCTTCGTTCTTACGCAGGCTGATGCGTACGGGGAACGGGCCGCATTCACTCTCGAGATCGACCACAATCTGTGGGCAACCCAGGGCGGTGAACTTGCTTCCCTTTGGCTGGATCAGCGTGGGAGGGGTAAGGCCGGTAGAGAAACCGGCTCCGGCAAGGCCGATGGCGGCATTTCCCGTGATCATGTTGGCGATTTTACCGAGTGCGGAGAGGGCCATCTGGTCCATTCCGGCTGGAGGCTTCTCAAGCATGATGGTGAGAATTGACCGTGCCACCGCTCGCTTGAATCCGTAGAAGACGTTGCCTTCAAGCCTGCCTGTCACGCCAATAAAGGCTGTGATGTCTTCACTAGTGATCGTGTCCTCGGTCGCTCGCGCTCCAGCAAATTTGAGCTCCTGGCCAAGCTCGACTTCAAAGACGTGCTGGGCGGCGGTGAGGAAGGGGTTTACGAACTCCTGTCGCATATGTTGAGTAACTCCTGAAGCGCGATTAAGCGGTTTGTTGGGCGAGTTCCGTGGCCTGATTTGAAGTCTTACAGAGCTACCCGTTGTGGGCAGCGTGAGATGCACCCAAACCCGGCATACGCGATTCACAACGCTTCAGATCGCTATGGCAATAGGTGTCACCGGGTATGTGCTCCGGGGCATAGGGAATATCACGGATGGGTACCATCCAAAGCCCGAAAACGCCCGCAAATCCTAGGAATTGGCAAGTAAGGACAGCGTCCGCCAGTAATCAGCGTACTTAGCCAGAAATGATCAGAGGGATGCGAACCTCGTCCGGAGACAACCCGGAGTGGTGCGAAACCAGTCGTGACGTGTCCGGCCCGTCTGCGCCGGCGGCCGACCATGCAAAGACGGACGCGTCCATGCAGATCGCTATGTAATCCCCCATGCGCGCTCGCGTAAGGGAGGGAATCTCGCCTGGTCCCAGTAGCTCCAGGTCCTGAACTTCTTCAGGCGTTAGCAGTACGACCTGTTCCGGCATTCGCTGTGTGTAGGCGTCGGCAAATCGGCCTATCGAGTCCTCGCGCACGTGGTAATAGTTCACCCGAGCATCCCCGGCGGGAGCGTACCGGAGCATGCCGCCTATCTCGTCGTCGCCACTGATCAGCATCGGCTCCGCTGGAAACGCGTCCAGGTGACCGTGATCCGCAGTTATGACCAGTTTGGACGAGCCCGGCATGTCGCGTGACAGGCGTTCTAGCGCGCTGTCCACGTTCGCCAGCGCCATACGGGTGGCCTCGCTGCCGACTCCGCTGGTGTGCGCGGCTGAGTCGACCTGCGGAAAGTAGAGGTATGTGTAAGACGGACCGCTTGTGGCATCAAGGCGGGTCAGGGTGTTGTCCACGCCCTCGGGGATCGAGCTATAGCCCCTTCGGGCTGCGCTTCCCAGCGAGTACCCGGAGTAGATGCTGGTCACGAGATTGGCGGGAAGTATGCCGATGGCGCTCCTCTTGAAAGAGGACAACCGCGAAGGGAGAGGGAACACTGACCGGGCGTCTATGCCGTGTTGCGCCAGCGGCGCGCCGGTCACGCGATTTGTGAACGGTAGGACAGTCGCTGGGCCGGGAATCTCCGTGAAGTGGGTCCACCATCCGATGACAGAGTGCTCAGACGGCCAAGCGCCGGTCGCCAGTGTGGTCAGTGCGGCGGCAGTGGTGGAGGGGAAGACGGAACGAAGCTCACGTGCGAGGTTGCGTCGTAGGAACGATTCTTCCGGAAGCGTCTCAAGAAGGCTTATGCCGAGTCCATCGACCACGACGAAAATGATGTGCTCAGATGCGCCGATAAGGTTCGATATTTCAGACACTGAGCCGCTACCGGACGTTACCTGAGTGTCTCCAGACAACCGCGCAATTGCTCGCGACAGATCTACAGAGTTCGGGATATCGACTGAAGGACGCAGAAGCGTCCCGGGATCGAATTTGCTGAGAAGGCGTTCCACCTCGTTTGTCACCATGAGCTGGGATTCTATAGTGCTACGCCCACATTTATGGGGAATTTAATCGAAATCGGGGCATCAGGGCCACGTTGGAATGTGATGAGATGAACTGACACCTTGTCCCGCACCCGATTGAGACGCACAATTCCGGTACGAAATCTCGTAGCACCCATTCAAATCAAACAGGATCAAACATGACCACCGCCGAACTTGAAGAAGCACGCCGTCAAATAGTCGCCACCGTCAGGGAGTTCGTCCAGAAGGACGTTGTGCCCCAGGCGGCGGAACATGACGAGAACGACACCTTCCCTACCGAGCTGGTCGAACAGATGAAGGTGATGGGGCTCTTTGGTATCACCATACCCGAGGAGTACGGCGGCCTGGGACTGGACTACACCACGTACGCGATGGTGTTCGAAGAGCTCTGCAAGGGCTGGATGTCGATCAGTGCGCCGATCGGCACCCATTCGATTCTTACAGCGGCGATCGTCAATAAAGGGACCGAAGCACAGAAAAGAGAGTGGCTGCCGAAGCTTGCGACTGGCGAGAAGCGGGGCGGGCTGGCGCTGACCGAGCCAAGCGGCGGAAGTGACGTCGCCAGCATGCAGACGACGGCGGTCAAGGATGGCGAAGAGTACGTCGTGAACGGAAACAAGCTGTTCATCACCAACGGACGCTCTGGTGATGTCTTCCTTCTTCTTGCGAAGACCGACACGAATATGGAGCCGCAGCATCGCGGGATCAGCGCGTTCATCGCAGAGAAAGGACCGGGTTTCACTGCGGGCCGTGACCTGAACAAGCTCGGCTACCGCGGCGTCGATACGTCGGAATTAATTTTCGATGACTACCGGGTCTCGGCGGATCTGCTGGTCGGCGGAGAGGAAGGCCAGGGTTTCTACCACGTAATGGAGGCGCTGGAGACGGGACGTATCAACATCGCCGCCCGCGCTGTTGGTGTAGCGACGGGAGCGTTTGAGCTTTCGATCAAGTACGCCCAGGAACGCGAGACTTTCGGCAAGAAGATCGCCGAGCGACAGACGATTCAGAACATGCTTGCGGACATGGCGACCAAGATCCACGCTGCAAGACTTATGACCTACGATGCAGCGGCTAAGAAGGACAGCGGAGCACGGATCGACCTAGAAGCCGGGATGGCGAAGTTGTATGCATCTGAAATCTGCGCCGAGGTGACGATGGATGCCATGCGCATTCACGGCGGTTACGGCTACATCAAGGATCTCCCGCTGGAACGGTTTTACCGGGACGCACCGCTGATGATCATCGGCGAAGGCACGTCAGAGATTCAGCGTCTGGTAATCGCCCGAAATCTGCTAAAGCAATACGCCATATAGGCCCCACAAGGTGATTATTTTGGCCGCAATACGGCGTCTATTTTCGATCGTGTCGGAGTGACCTCTACCGGGGTGTTTAGCGCTGTTGGGTGGGACCGATTCGCCGATTTGAGGAATCGACTGGATGATTGACGGACCTGACGAAATGAATCCTGAGACGGGTGATGCTTCTGGGAGTTCTGGCGACGAGCCAAGCTCCCAAGGCACACAAGACCTTCCCCTCGCGTCTCTGGGTTTGCCGGTTCTGAACGTCGGGTCGGTCGGTATGCCCACTCTTGGCGGGCCCGGCACGCGCAAGCGTTTGTTTGATGAACTGGGTGGTCGAGAAAACGTGGCGAAGGTTGTGGACAGGTTTTACGACCGGATCGAGGACGACCCTGAGTTGCGCCGGATTTTCCCGGCAAACATGGTGGTGGGTCGCGCTCGCCAGAAGCTGTTTCTTGAAGAGTGGCTAGGCGGAGAAGCGCTCTATACCAGCGAGATCGGCCCGTGGCGCTTGCGGGTTCGTCACGCTCCGTTCCGGATAACGGAGGACGGCGCGTTCCGCTGGGTTGGACACATGGAAGGTGCATTGCTTGATTGCGGCGCTTCCGCCGAACTGGCTACCGAGATTGCATCGTTCCTTCGACCCGTGGCGTTCCGGATGGTTAACGCGTCAGACGCCGATTAAACGCCACGTAAACGCGGGACCGGAAGTGGGTGCTGGTGCTTGTAAGGCACGGGAAGGACAGGGAACCCGGGCCTATCGTCTGAAAATACGAACCGTTTTGATACAACGCGTTTCGCAGTGATCCTGCGGTAAGCTGCGCTACGATTGGGACAGCGCAGCGTCTGGGCACACCTTTCCGGCCGCATTACCATCCGTTTTACTATCGGGGAGGGCACACATGGACCAGAAATTTTCGGGTGCGGGGTTCGCCGTTCCGCAGGTTTTTTCGGACGGGAACGTTGATCTGTCAGTGATCCGTGACGTTTCGTTGCGTGCGGAACAGATGGGTTACGACAGCCTGTGGACTCAGGAGCGGATCATCGGGCCGAGTATCAGCCTGGAGCCGCTGGCACTACTTTCTTACCTCGCCGCCGTCACCACGACGATCCGGCTAGGCGTGTCGGTCCTTGTGTTACCCCTCAGGAGCCCGCCGCAACTGGCCAAAATCGTGGCGACATTGGACGTCCTTTCGGAAGGTCGTCTGACCGTCGGCGTTGGGCTTGGCGGCAGCGACAAGGACGCGGCCGCGTACGGCTACGAGCCCGGGCGTAAGGTTCGTCGCTTTAACGAGGCGCTGGCGCTGGTAGACGCTCTGTGGAAGAACGAGAGGGTTGAATACGAGGGCGAGTTGTACAGCCTTTCGGACGGCTCTATGGGACCGAAGCCGATCCAGAAACCCCGCCCCCCGATATGGTTTGGCGCCCGCGCAGAAGCCGCGATCAAGCGCGCTGCGAAGTTCGGCGATGGCTGGATGGGCCCGGGGTCGTCCAGCGCAGACGATTTCAGGGTGAGTGTTGCGATGCTGCGGGATGCGCTTGAGGCGGGGGGCCGTGACCCGGCGAGCTTCCCGGTCTCTAAACGCGTGTACGTCGCGATCGACGACGATGCCGACCGCGCCGAGCGACGATTGACCGACTGGTTCGGTCATCACTACGGCAACCGGGACATGGCTACCCGGGTTTCTATCTGGGGCTCTGCCGAACATTGCTACGAGCAGATCGATGCGATCATCGACGCCGGTGCGGAGCATTTCTTGCTCAACCCGGTTTTCGATTACGACGAGCACCTGGATGCTCTAAAACGCTACACACGGCCGTAATACGGGCCACTATTTTGCGAAGTTCATTTCATCCGACCGATCACCGGGCCAATTAATCGCCGCCTAATCCCCAAAACAAATCAGGGAGCAAAACGATGAAGTACCGACCCTATGGCAATACAGGCCTTGAGATTTCCGAGATCGTTTTCGGCGCTGGCGCTGTTGGCGGCATCCTGATCGACGCCAACGACGACACGAGACGCACCGCCATCCGGACGGCTCTGGATCGTGGCATCAACTGGATCGACACCGCCGCCTCGTACGGCCAGGGACGCTCCGAGACGGCTCTTGGTTGGTTGCTTAAAGAGCTCTCGGACGACGAACAACCTTACCTTTCAACAAAGTTCAGCGTCGACCCGGACCAGGGCGATATCCCGGGCCAGATCGAGCGTTCGATGGGCGAAAGCCTTGGGCGACTCAACCGGGAAAGCGTGGACGTGTTCCAGCTCCACAACCGTGTGTCAGAGCAGCGCGGATGGTTCCAGGGTTCTCTGGGTATCGATGACGTTCTCGGAAAAGACGGAGTTGCCGAGGGTCTTCAGAGGCTCGTGGACCAGGAACTGACGCGCTTCATCGGATTCACTGCGACGGGGGAAAGCTCGGCGATTCACAAGGTCATCGAGAGCGAGCGCTTTAACTCGGCGCAGGTCTACTACAACCTTCTTAATCCCAGCGCAGGGCGAGCGGTGCCTACGGGAGCGAAGGCGTACGACTTTGACAACATCATCGACAAGTGCGCCGCCCACGGGGTCGCCGTCATGAACATTCGCGTTCTGGCGGCTGGCGTTATCGCTACCGACGTGCGACATGGGCGTGAAGTGCCTGTGGCACCGGGTGCAGATGTCCCTGCGGACGAAGAGAGCACGAGGCTGATCGTGGAGGCGTTGGGCGATAGCCAGGGCACGCGTGCGCAGCTTGCCGTGCGATACGCACTCTCCAATCCCAACGTGTCCGGCGTGCTGGTGGGAATGGCCGAGCTGGATCACCTTGATCAGGCGCTGGGTGCTCAGGAGCTTGGGCCGTTGTCGGACGATGTCCTGGGCCGGATTCACACCCTTGTGGACACCGATTTCGGCCGACTTAGCTGATCGAGTTCGGGTAACTTACCGGTAACAAAAAACGTGCGCCGGAAGGTTCCTCTAAGAGGGAACGTTTCGGCGCACGTACGGTTCTTTGCTCACATCCGCTTGGCGTCGTTTTACGGGTTATTGAACAGGAGCAAACATGCCACGAATGCCAAAAATCACGGGTAAGCGGGCACTTCTCGAGATGCTGAAGGCGGAAGGCGTCGAATACATCTTCGGGCTTCCTGGATCCAGCGAGACCCCGATCCTTGACGCGCTGGAAGACTTCCCGGAGTTCAAATATATACTCGCCCTTCACGAGGGAACCGTTATCGGGATGGCCGACGCCTACGCCAGAGCGACGGGACGGGCGTCGTTTGTGAGCCTGCACATCGAGGTGGGGCTGGCAAATGGTCTGGGCCTGATGCAGGACGCGATGACCTCTGGAACCCCGATGGTAGTCACGTCTGCGAATTACGACGTCCGTAAGATGGCCGAAGGCAAAGTGGATCTGGTGAAAATGGCTGATCCGTTCACTAAGTGGAGCGTTGAGCTAGCGCATCCAGAGCAGATCCCCTCCGTCATGAGACGGGCCTTTCATGAGGCGAATACCTACCCGAAGGGTCCTGTGTACGTGGGATTGTCCGCAAACGCACTGGACGGCGAGGCGGACATGAATCTGGTGCCTTCGTCGCCGATATACGGACCGGGGCCGGCGCATCCAGAGGCCATAGTTAAGACGGTTGAGGCACTTGCCAGTGGCAGCAGGGCGCTGATGGTGGTTGGCGATCGTGTCGCATAGGCTAACGCCGTAGGTGATGCGGTACGCGTCGCCGAACTGCTGGGGATTCCGGTTTACTCCGCCCGAAGCGGTGAAGTGAACTTCCCGACAAAGCACCCGCAGTTCATGAGTCGCCCCCGGCTCGTATCGGCCGTTACCGGGAGATGCTGCGGGGAGCGGATGTCGTACTTGTGGCGGGTGCCGACGCATTCAGGGATCTCTTTTATCAGTCATATATCGTCCTTCCGGCGTCGACCACGATGATCCACATAGACCCGAGGGCGAATGAGGTAGGGAAGTCGGAGCCGACCGACATCGGCATCGTCGCCGACATGAAGCTGGCGCTGGGACAACTGGCGGATGCCCTGGAGAGTGTGATGACCACGGACCAGCGCACAGCCGCTCTCGGCAGGGCGCAGAGCGTTGCAGAGAGCGGCTGTGCGCTGCCGAAGAACGGGAAGAAGCCGTTCAGACACGATGGGATGATTCTCCGATGTCGCCAGGCCGTATGTTCGCCGAACTGTCTGCCTCCCTCCCGTACGACGTAGTCATCGTGAACGATTCTTACAGCTCAAGTGAAGACTTGATGAACGCGGTCTCGTTCACTGTTCCGGGCGACATGCATGCCAAACGCGGCGCTTCTACCGGATGGGGGATGGGCGGAGCCATAGGCGCCAAGTGTGCCTACCCTGATCGGCCGGTTGTGGCGGTGATGGCACCGCTATAGCTACGGTGCAGGCGTTGTGGACGGCCAAGAACGAAAACATTGCGGTCGTTTACGTTATCTGTAGTAACGCCATGTTCCGGATCCTCAAGCAGAACATGGACACGTACAAGCGCGACATCCTGCACGTGGATGAACCGGGCAGCCGATACCTGTACATGGACCTTGATACACCGATTAATTTCTCCGGACTTGCGGAGGTCATCGGATTGCACTCGGAGCGGATCACGGAGCCGGAAGAGATCGCTCCTGCGATGGCTCGTGCTCTCGCTTCCTGTGAACCGGCGGTTTTGGACATCGTGATCGACGGCTCACTCTAGAACACCGTCGTTTGGTCCCCATCAGGAAACACGATGAACGCAAAAAGGGGGCGGCAAGCGCTTGATGCGCCGTCCGCCCCCCTTTTTTGAATCAGATACGGTAGCCCTTTAGGAGGCTTTTCCGATCTTGAAAAGCGTCGTGCTGCAGGTGCCGCACTTGCCTTTTGTAGCCGGGCGACCGTTCTTCATGGTCACCTGTTCGGCGGCGTTCATCTCTCGCATTGTTCGACATTTCATGCAGTAGGCGTCCATGGGGTTCCTCCAAATAATTACTGATCTCCGGCGGCCATCCACCGAAGCTAACCTAGCTTTACCGTAACACTACCTTTCCAAAGCTGAAATAGCTTTGACTGGTAAAGGGGGGGGGGGAGGGGCATATACGGGCTGAATTATGGGCGTTGTCGGGGTCTTTAGCCCCCGGTTTTTACGATTGGAGAGGGTGTGAAAGGGTGATGTATGTACTTTTGACCCTCAGATTAGGTTTAACCCAATCGTAGGAAACGGGGGTACACGCTGGGGAAATTTCACGATTGCGCCCATCGTAGACGGCCCGTAGACCCTCAATCGTGGCTCGTTTTATGGCCTTACGTTTAGTTGGAACACAGGTCGCGCCAGGTGCGATACAGGGTCAACGAGGCACATAATCACGCAGTGCAAGTGACCATGATTTTCTTGAGCAAGATGCAGGAGTCTGTGTATTCATGACGGAGATCAAACTGAGCAGCGCTGTCATCGACTACGAGGTCGAAGGGCAAGGTCCGGCGCTTGTGTTTGCTCACGGCGCAGGCGGGAATCGCCTTTCTTGGTGGCAACAGGTCCCGGCTTTCATGGATCGCTACACGTGCATAACGTTCAGTCATCCGGGCTTTGGTACTTCCAGCTGGATTGGGGACGCGGCTGATTCAGTTGAATACTCGGAAGTGCTTTTGGAATTACTTGATCGATTTGAGATCGAAAAGGTGATCCTGGTTGCTCAGTCCATGGGAGGGTGGACGTGCCTTCCCATGGCGGTCTATGAACCGCAAAGAGTAGATGCGCTCTTTATGGCGTCCACACCGGGCAGCCTGCGTACACCTGATATCGATGGGGCTCGGGAAGCAAACCGCAGTCTATTGGACGCATTACGAAAGGCGTGGGTGGAACGTTGCGATGGCAGCTTTAACCCGGCACTGGGTGATCGCTGTATGCGAGAGCAACCGGCACTGCACTACCTTTATTCAGCCATACAAGATCTGAACTCGCCGCGGACGTTCAGCCCTCGGGTCGGTATTGAGCCGGGCGAATTGGCGGGATACTCCACGCCCACGATGTTCGTCACAGGCGAGGAGGACGTGGTTTTGCCGTCGGACGTTATTGCGGCTGCGGCAGATGTAACTCCCGGCGCTTTGTTACAGCGTGTGCCGGATGCGGGGCACTCGGTCTACTTCGAACGACCTGAAATATTCAACTCGTTGTTGTCGAACTTCCTGCAGGCCGTATCACAAAAAAAACTACAGAACGGTGTTTAACGACCTGTCTGAACCTGCGACTTGCTGTCTGCCTCCGGCAATGCACGTACTCATCCCTATGACCACCTGTGGACAACACCCGGAATGTAAACGCATGACCCGTTATGTTCCCGATATTTCGATGTGGAGAGGCCTGTCATATCACTCCGTCAACACTGTGCCAACATCGTCTATGTGTAGATAGGAAGTATTAGTGATGGAAGACAATTTGTGTCTGGTTTAGTAGATCGTACGTCTGAGAGAATTGACGGGCATGTGACCGGTTATTCACATGTTGCTAATCGCATGCGTGAGGGTGTTGGTTATCTTCGTTTGCCGTTTTAGTTAGCGGTTGAGAGGATGTTGAACCGCGCGTCGCGTATTGGACATATTCCGAATTTCCTGCCGCGGGCCCATCGTGGACCGTGAACGAATTCATAATGGTTGCAGAAAATTTGGGAGCGGGCGATTCAAAGTACCTGAGCGTAATTGAACGCGCACGGGCGGTCTGGGTCGTTGCACCTATTGGTGATCTTCGCCCGCCCGTAGGCTACCTCCTGATCGACCGTGATCCAGCGAACCCGTTTACAGGCAGTGAGCTAGATGCGGTGCAGTCAGCAGCTATCGAGATGACCGCATCGGTTGTAGAAGCTGAAATGCGGAGTGCTCGAGAACAGGTTGCCCTCGCACGCAAGATGATGCAGGACGTGCCGGAGCGCGTTGTGGAAGCCTCTGAATTTCGCGGGTGGCAAGAGTCGGCACACCAGGAACTCCAGCGAGCGTTCGACACACTTAACGAGCAGAAGCTTGAGTTAGAAGAGGCTTACAACTGGAGCACGGTAGCCCACCGAGAACTCCAGAAGGCATTTGACGACCTGGAGATAGCGAACACCGCCAAGACCAGATTCCTGGCCACGGTGTCTCAAGAGCTGAAGACCACTCTGACCAGTATTTCCGCGTTCACAGATATTTTGAAAAAGAATCGGGCAGGCAGCCTGGAAGCCAAGGAATTAAAGCAACTTGACGTTGTTAGCCGAAACGTCCATCGCCTGAATCTACTGATCAATGACCTGCTGGATCTGACGCGAATCGATGCGGGGACGTTGATCTTGGAGCCTGATGAATTCCAAATCTCGGGTCTGCTTCGTGATATGCCTGCGATGCTTGAGCCGATTATGAGTCGGCGCAATCAGAGGCTGGTGATCGATGATGGCTCCGATGGCATCTGGATCACGGGAGACCGGGACAGGTTGGAGCAGATGATCACTAATCTTGTCACTAATGCGTCAAAGTTCTCTCCGGAGGGCGCCGCGATCAGTATGGGAGCGGATGTTGAGGGCGATGGTCTGACATTGACCATTACAGATCACGGTGTCGGCATCCCATTGGTAGCACAGCCTCAAATATTCGAGGCGTTTTATTGTGTCGACAATGAGAAAACTCGATCGGTGCCTGGTACCGGCGTTGGCCTGTACCAGGCACAGCCTCAATAGTGAAACTCCACGGCGGAACGATCAGTGTTGAGAGCGGACCTGGTAAGGGCACCACGTTCCGTATGACCTTACCGGGCGTTATTGATGGCCCGTCAAACGAGCACTTGATTCGTGAGGCGTCAAGATTGGAAGCGGTCGACGATCACAGATCGCGGCTCGACAAAGAAGACACCGACAAAGAACACCTGGAAGCCGCTTGAGCTTCCGAAACCCGACGTGCCTACCCGACGTGCCCCAAAAGATACTGTTAGGAGCCGATTCCGGGGTTATATGTCCTGGACGCGCTTGATCAGGTCAGTCAGTCGGGCTTCTCCCTCAGGTGTGTCGGACGGCGCATCGAACGATACGCGCGTCGCGTAGTCCATGCGTTTCGCCAGAACGTCAGGCAGGTCATCGTAGGTAGACGTGACGGCGAACTCCCGAACAACGTCCAGCGGAACAGACTCGATCATACGATCCCACTCACCTCGCACCGACATGTCGTGGAGCATGAGTCCCAGTTCGCCCAGACCGTGCGTGTCGAACACGTTCAGGTAGGTACGCGTGGAACCATAGAACGAGATTGGTTCCCGAAGCTCCAGAAGTTTCTCTTCGATCTCCTCTTCGGTCTCCCCGAGAGCCATCATGCCCCCGCCGGAAACCTCAATATCAGCGAGGTTACGGCCCGCCTGCTCTGCGCCGCGGGCCAGCTCTGGCAGCGTGACGTCACGGACATATTTCTCGGTCGTAAAGCTGTGGAGTAACAGACCGTCGGCGACGCGCCCTGCAACACGGGTCATAGCCGGGCCAACAGCTGAGATAAAGATTTTTGGCGGCGGTACGTCTATCGGGCCCATGTTGAAGGCTGGCGGGCAGAGCGTGAAGTTGTAGAAGCGGCCCTCAAACTCAGGCTTTGCTCCGGTCTGGAACGTGTCCCACACCGCACGCATCATCTGTATGTACTCCTCCATGCGGGTTGCCGGAGCATCCCACGTGCCGGAGCTGAAGCGACGCTCGTTGTGTCCCTTCACCTGTGTACCAAGGCCGATCATCACTCGGCCGCCGGTACTTTTTTGAAGCTCCCAGGCCATCTGAGCCATCACAAAGGGACTGCGCGGGAAGGCGATGATTATGGACGTGCCTATCTCAGCGCGTGTGCTGACGTGGGCAGCCAAGGTCCAACGCGTGGTCGCTTCGTACTTGGTCTCAGAGGTGGTAATGGCATCGTAACCGAGCCGTTCCGCGCGTGCGACCTCAGCCGGGACGTCCGATAGTGGACCAGCGCCGAATCTTCCTGAGACCTTCAATGGGTTCCTCCTTGGCCGTAATGATTTTGGGGGACATGCGTTGTTAGGTTCGGGCGATTCTACCCGTCGCCGACCCTTTTCGGAGCAGACGAGTACACTCTCCCCCACATCCCGATTAGCGGGAATCGCATTCAACGGTGGTAGTTGGATGGATATGAGCGTCACGATTTATTCGTGAGTCGACGGGAACAGATATGAAAGTCCGCGCTTACCAACTGGTCGACACCGCACCTGGAAGCGATGTGTCAGCGCTTATAGCCGACTTGAGGGCAATATCCGGCACCCAGACTGTGGATGCGGTGACAGGGCCGCACGACATCATCTGTACGGTTGAAGTTGATGAGTTGGCTGATCTCGCTGGTTATCAAACCCAGGTGCACAATGTTTCTGGCGTGACGCGCACCATGACATGCGTCGTGCTGCAGAGCTGATCCTGGACGGGGAGCAGGGCACTTGAAGATCAACGAGTATACGGTCAACGCGCTTGAGCGCGTTCAAATCTTCATGGAACTTGCGTTCGCTGATATAACGCCGGAACAGCTCTGGTATCGGCCTTCTCCAGAAGCCAACTCTATGGCGTGGATCGGCTGGCATTTGACCCGCGGCCTTGATCGTCGTGTCTCGGATATGGACGGTGGGGAGCAAACCTGGATTTCAGGTCGTTGGTACGAGAAGTTCGGACTGCCTGCGAATCCGACGGACTACGGAATAGGACATACCTCTGAGCAGGTTGATACGATCCGCCCCTCCGAATCCGGATTGATCCTCTGTTACTACAACGACACTTATGATAGAACGTTGAAATTCTTGGCCTCAGGCGAGGCGGATAACCACGATCGAGTGCTTGACGACTCAGGCAATACCCTGGCTGTTGAGATGGTCGGCATGGCGACCGGTAATCTCCAACATGTGGGACAGGTTGGATACGTACGCGGGTTGATAGAAGGCCGCCGCTGGTACTCCAGATAGCCCCCCGTGGGGGGCTTTATTTGGGATGAACGTTCCGGAGGATCTACGACCCCAGGTTCACCGGCGCCAGAATGTTGGCAAGTTCCGTCATCTCGGATTCGCTTATTCGCCAGTCTGATGCGCTGGCGTTGTGCAGTACTTGTTCGGCGGTTTTTGCGCCCGCGATACAGGACGCCATCGAGGGATGCGCCAGTGTCCAGGCTATAGCCAGTTGGACCAGGTCACGTCCGTGATCAGAGGCCCATGCCTGGAGTGTCGGGACTATCTCCCAGGCACGGGTAGTGCGTCCCTCTCGGAACACAAAATGATCACTACGCTCGTCATCGGCAGCGAACTTATGACCGGGCTTGTACTTTCCGGTGAGGATGCCCTTGGCGAGAGGGGAGTGTGCGATCACGCCGATCCCAAGGTCGAGGCAGGCGGTAAGCACGTCTTCTTCGGCACCTCTGAACAGCATGTTGTAACGGGGCTGCGAGCTGCTGACCGTGCCGTGCTGGGCTGCTTCCCGGTGTTGATCTCCGGAGAAGTTTGATACGCCGATGTATTTGATCTTGCCCTGATCCTTCAACTTCTGGAGCTCGGCCATCGTGTCCTCAATGGGCCACTCGGGCTTTGACGAATGGAGCTGGTACAGGTCCACGTAATCGGTACCAAGAGAGGCGAGGGAATTTTCTATGGCTTCGCTGATGTGCTGGGGCGAGTGGTCGCCAGACAGCTTGGTTGCGAGGAAGGCTTCATGCCGGCGGCCTCGTAACGCAGTTCCAAGAACGGACTCACTTGTCCTGTACCCCTCTGCGGTGTCGATGAATGTCATGCCGACGTCAAGCGCCGCATGGATAGCTGATATGGCTTGATCGTCTGGTATCACGCCCATGCCACCGCCGAGCGGCCACGCGCCAAGGCACACGACTGAGACCTGAGGTCCGTCTTTTCCAAGGGGTCGAGAGTCCATGCCAGTCTCCTGTGTAGTCGTATTAACACCGGAGAGATTAGCGCATATCGGATATCGAATGGCGGGATTCGGGGGCCGACCATAGTTCGAGAGCCTCTGGACGCTGTATTAGGCTGTGGTCGCTCGTCGTCTAATCTTTGACGAACACGATATCGGTATGTTCGTCGTCCTCCGAAGTCAGAGCGGGGTCAAACCTGTGACCTTCCGGGTGAGAGAAATCGGCGATTAACTCGAGCGCTGATTCGGTCGATCCTGAGGCGTCCGGGTTACTGAGCAGGTGGCGGATCAGTGACCCTTTCAACAGCTTCGACCAGTGATTGACCGTTCTGAGTTCGCCCGCTGCGTTGCGCTCAAGAAACTTGACGGTAAATCGTTTCTTATGTGGCACGGATGAAGAATCCCAGGCCGCGCTGTGTTCGATGGGGAGCAGGTCCCAGATGACGCCGTTGCCGGATGAACCGGCCAGGGAGCTTGTTATCAAGGGTTTCCATACGGAGGCGCAAGTTTTCTTGCGAATTAGCTTCGCACCCATCTTCAACTTGTAGGCGGGGATCATGTCGAACGGGCGGACCATGCCGAATAACCCGGACATGATGATGACGTTCTGTCCGAACGCATCCCGGGCATCGGCATCGAGCGATTGGTGGTCTATCGCGTCGTACATAACGCCGGTGTAGCGTTCGATTGCCGGAAGCGTGGGAGCGTCGTCCAGACTAGCGTTCTCGGCCATCGCCTTTTCTAATGCGACACCCTTGACCCCGAGCAGATGTCGGGAAGATCGGGGGCGCTCGCTAAGTTTCACGAGAGCAGTTGCTATGCGTTCGCGAGTCGGATTGAGCGCGTCAAACGACAGCGTGTTCAGGACCAGGGGTGGGCCTTCTCCGCCGGACGATTTACCTTCCGAAGGCGGGAGGAGGATCAAGGGTGCAGGAGAAATAGTTAAAAATCCGATCACTTGGTGCCGGTGGCGTGGCACCAGAAGAATGAAGTGAACGCTCCGGGCTGGGCGGCCCAGTCCGTCCAGGACTGGCGCATCGCTTTGATCTCGTCGGCGCTTGCCCATCCGTGTTCGTCTGATAGCGAAGCCAACTCCGGATCGCCCAGTATGGCATGCATGTAGCGAACGCCTTCCTGTGCTTCGCTCTCGGTCCCGTGGGAGTCGGCGGTGGCGCCTGCGGTGACATTCAGACACCCCGCTGAGAGCAATAGACCCCTCAGCAATCGGCCTGCATTCGGGATTCCTCCCCGGTGACGCTGCCATCGATTGCGCAGCGCTATCGAGTCGAGCATGGGTTTGGACTCCGGGTGGAGAAGCGCCGTCCCCCAATCCGGGCTTCGGAGGCCGATACACCCGCCGGGTTTGAGGACCCGTAGTAGTTCTTTTATGCCGATACTCGGGTCCGGGAGATGTTCTATAAGGGCGTTTGCGAAGACAACGTCGAAGGAGTCGTCATCGAAGGGAAGCGAGGTCACATCCGCTACCTGGAACAAGACGTTAGAAACCCCGGCGGCCACCGCATCCCGTGAAGCCACGTCGATACGTGCCGAGTCGGCGTCTATGCCGATAACGTTGGCAGGCGCGACGCGCTTCGCTAGGCCGGTGGTGATAGAGCCCGGACCGCATCCTGCATCCAAGAGCGTCGTCCCCGGGTTCAGATGCTGGAGGAAGAAACCCGCCTCTAAATCCGAGTCTCTAAGCCGAAAACGTCTTGTCTCTTCGACATGTCCGGTGGCCTGTTCAGGGCTCAAGACTTCAGATCTCGTTCAATATCGACAATCTGGCTCCCGTCATTAAGGGCCAGCTCAAATCCCCACTCCGGACTTTCGTCGGGGTCGTCCAGCACACGGTCGCCGGTCATGGAAAATCCCATCCGCTTGTACATTTCGTGGGCGTCGTTGAAACGTTTATCGGACCAGGCAATCGCCTTATCGTGGCCTGTCTTGCGTGCCCATCCCAGGAAATGCTCGGTCATCAATCGACCGTACCCGTTACCACGGTGGCCCTTGAGCAGATACAGGCGCTCGATCTCTGCCTCGGCTCCACGGTCCAGTGCCGCAACCGTGCCGATGACTTCGTCGTCTAATACGAGCGCGTAAAAGAAGCCGCCGGTGTCGATGTAGGTATCCCTGACGGTGAACAGATCACGGTGATATGAATCCGGGTCCCAGGTCAGGCTGTACTCGTCGTATACCGTCCTGATGACGGCCGCGATCCCGGGCTGCCAGCGATCTTCGTAGGGGAGCAAATGTGGTGTAGTTTTCGAGGAGTTCATACCGTGCGCGTTAGAAGACGTCGTGGATTCTCCACCGTCATCGTCTGGATTGCTTCCTCGCCAACGCCGGCCTCGATCAGCTTTGGAATGAACTCTCGTTGGAGATAGACATAGCCCTTGCCTCCGTAGGCCGTTAGAGAATTGTCGTAGCACACGTCGTGAGACAGAACGATTTGCTCTCCATAACCTCGTTCCAGCAGGCCCAGCAACACCCCCATAACCCGGGACTCATGCATACGCGGGTCGCCGATGTTGTCGAATGCGACCGATGCGCCGGTGTCCACAATGCCCAGGTGGTAGTCCAGCAGGGGATAGCTATCGGCGTGTCCGATCACCACTCGTGAGGTATCGGCCCCCTCTTCCGTCAGGATGTCCAACTGAGCCAACCCGCCGCCTCGGACGGCATGGGTGTTCAGATACAGGCCGGTCTCTATCTGGGCGCGTGCACTTGCCCGAAGCACTCGTTCTTCCTGCGACGAGACCCAGTTTTTATCGATGCCTATTTCGCCGATAACGCCCGGCTTGATGCCTGTATCTTGCCAGCCGTTCTCGATCTCATCGATCAAATCGGCGGCGATATCGTCCACCGTTCTTCGGTCGATCCGGTCTTCCGCCGGGTAGTAAGGCTCTCGATACCAGCCGCTGCCCATCACGATTTGGACTCCGGTTTTTTCGGAGATCGCCTTGAGCCTCTCCGGCGCACGACCGATCCCCGGCAGCGTTAATTCCACGATGCTGCGTCCGCCCTCTGCTTTGAACAGGGACACTTCTTCGGCGATGAGATCGTCGTCGTCGATCATCCCGGCTGCGTCGTATCTGCCGGAGATCTTGTACAGGTCTATGTACAGATGCTCGTGCATCAGTGTCATGCCCAGCTCTGATGGGTCTATGGGGCCGGTGACGGTCATCACTTGATTGGCGCCGGTGCGGGCCATTTGCGGTGTTCCTCAGGATTACCGGGGAGTGGATCAGGGACCACATGGTAGATGCTGTACTTGATGTCTTGGGATGTTCTGGCAAAGCGTACGGTGTGTGCGTGCGCTGCGCAAAATTGATCCCGTGACCCTGTCAGGCTGTTCGTGTCATTTACGGCGGTGTCTTGGGCGGTCCATCATGCCCGATGCATGCTCTACGCGACGCTCGGACCTCCGGACAGTGACCCGTGCAGTTCTCTGAATATGACCATCTCAAACGTGAAATCGGCGCTCGATGGAGTGGCGACGGCCAACGACCACCTGAGTTCTGATGCCAACGGTATGCTCCAGATAGAGGGTCGATCTGCGGAGTCGTTGCTTGAGGAGTTTGGGTCGCCGCTGTACGTGGTGTCTGAGGCGACATTGCGTACCAATTTCCGGCGAATTCGTGATGCTTTTCATTCACGTTGGCCGCGCCCCGTGAATGTGATGTACGCCATCAAGGCGAACAACAATCTGGCGATCAGGGCGATCCTTCACGAAGAGGGTGCGGGCGGGGACTGTTTCGGTGAGGGAGAGCTGTACGCCACGTTCCTGGGAGGAGCGGATCACAACAAGCTGGTCATGAACGGTAGGAACAAGACGTACGCGGAGTTGACCGCGGCGGTTAAAGCCGGAGTGCGGGTCAATATCGATGGCGCAGATGAAGTGGCGATGTCGACAGAGATCGCTGACGAGACGGGGCGTACTGGACGCGTGTGTTTGAGGGCGAAGGTCACGCCGCAGGAGTTTGAGCAATTCGTCCCGGACTACACGGCGCTGCCCTTCAATATGCTCGACGGCGTGCGAGGTATGCAGTGGGGTTACTCAATCGAGGCTGCAACACAGATGGTGCCGGAAATATTGGCGTCACAGGGTATCGAGCTGGATGGATATCATCACCTGCACGTGGGGCGATCCAACCCGGAGCCGGACTACTACAGGGCGCTGGTGCGGGCCTACGTAGAACCATCGCCGAGCTGAAACGCACTACCGGATACACGCCGGAGATCGTCAACATCGGTGGCGGGTATGCGCGGGAGCGCGATCCGGAGTCTCGTAGTCTTTCGCTTAACCCTTATGAAATAGAGGAGTACGCGGAGTCGATCACTGGACCACTGCTGGAGGGACTTGAGCAGGCCGGAATACCGATCCCCGCATTGTGGATGGAGCCGGGCCGTTACGTCGTCGGCAATGCCGTTGTGTTGTTGGGTCGTGTCGGAACTGTGAAGCGCGACCTTGAGAAGGTGTGGGTCAACGTGGATGTGTCGGTGAATAATTTGATGCGGATCGAGACAGCACATTCCACTTATCACGTGCTGGCGGCCAATCATCTGCTGGACCCGCATGACGAGGTGGTCGATATCGTCGGCCCGCTGTGTCTTGGCGCTCCGCTGGGGTCTGGCCGGACGTTCCCACATGTAGTTCGGGATGTATGCGGAGACGGCGGCGAATCAGATGAACGGGGTTCCGAGGCCAGCGACGGTGCTGGTCAATGACGATGAAGCGGAAGTGATCAAGGAGCGGGAGTCGATCCATGACGTATTCGTCCACCACAGGATTCCAGTTAGATTGCGTGGCGGTGGGTATGGGAGATCAGAGATCTGAAATAGCTGCGTCGTGATGTTGGAACGGCGTATTGTGTAGTGATGCTTTGAGCCGCCCACTTCGTTTATTCGAGGTGCTGGCGGCTTATTTCATTCTGCTGGTTATTTTTCTGAGTTTTCATTTAGAAGTTCGAACGGTGACATGGCCGAACCGGGAAACGGAATAGATTCGCCGACCGATCCAGAAGATCGGCAGGCCGAGGGCGATGCGGCAACGTCCGAAAATTCTGGCGGAGGTACTGCCGCGTTCCAGGTGCTTCGCATAGTCGACTTCCGTTACCTGTTTGTAGGAAACATGATGATGTTCATGGCGTTCCAGATGCGGAACGTCGTGCAGTCATGGCTTGCACTCGAACTAACGGACTCGCAGGCATGGGTCGGGGTGGTCAACGGCTCACCGGCGATCGCCATAATCCTGCTTGGGCTGATCGGCGGTGTGGCGTCGGACCGATGGCCGAAGCGAGACATTTTGCTCTGGGTGCGGTTGGGCCTCGGGATGGTCAACTTTGTAGTCGGTTATCTGGTGATGATCGATGCAATATCGATCTGGCACCTGTTGTTCTTGTCACTGGCGCAGGGCGGGGCGATAGCATTTGGGATGCCTGCAAGCCAGACGATTGTCCAGGACATAGTCGGACGAAATCGGTTGCTCACGGCTGTCTCGCTGAACCAGTCGCTAGCCACGATCGGGGGCACCGCCGGGCCCGCAATCGGTGGGCTGTTACTTGGACTCATGGGCGTTGGCCCTGTGTATCTCATTATTGGAGCGATCTACATACCGGCGATATATGCCACGTGGAAGATCAAGACCAGAACGCGAGTCGAGCGACCGTCGAACTTTAATCCGATCTCAGATATCAAAGAGGCGCTGGTTTACGTCCGCTCATCTCCGCCGTTACGGATTCTGGTGGCACTCAACTGCCTGGGCCTGCTCGCTGGATTCATCTTTCCGATCATCCCGGTCTATGCGCGTGACGTGCTGGATGTGGGTGAGTCGGGGTTCGGGGTTCTGATGGCGGCCTTTGGACTGGGGGCGCTGATCGGAGGGCTTGGGCTGGCATTCATTGGGAATGTGAAGCACAAGGGCTGGTTGCTGATGCTGGCGGTGGTGCTTGGAGATCCGACGTCGATACTTTTCGGGTTCTCCCGAGACTTTTATTTCTCGACGTTCCTGATTTTTTTGTTCGGCGTCGGCGCTGCTTTTTACATCACGACCGTCAGTACGTTGTTCCAGACTCATGCGCCTGATCATCTGAGGGGCAAGATCATGGCGGTGTACGCCCTGACGCTTCAGCTTTTTCCGCTTGGCTGGATGCTCGGTGGTTTCGCTGCCGAAACGCTTGGCGCTGAGATGTCGCTTATTTTGGGCAACGGGTTCTCGATAACAGTTACGGTGTTGATGTTCGCTAGGTCCAGGGCGTTTCGGGAGCTTACTTAGGGCGTGAAGCGTCGACGATGGTCGCCAGCGAATCACTCATCGATCGTGATGTCATCCTGAACTTGATCTAAGATCCTACTCTGGCCACACTTGGATAGTTCGTTGGCTCTGGCGAAGTACGTACGAACGTTGTTACTCCAATTGATGAAGTTGCCGAAGTACGGTCCGATCCTGAATCGAGTTCAGGCTGACAGTTAGACTATCCCCCTCCTACTTTAACGGACGGTTCTTAGACTTCTGCGCCTTCGAAGCGGGCTATCTCTATGTAGGCGTCTTCTTCGTCTGACCATGCGAACAGGGCGGACTCCACGACGCGCTGACCGTCGATTCCTACAACCAGTTGTTGTACCGGGTAGGCCGGGCCACCGCCCCACTCGGGCGGGTTGGTAGCGACTGCTCTATCAGTCTCGGACAGGTAGGCCTGTCCGTTGGGATGAGAGTGGTAGATGACGAGTGGTGGTGTGTCGCCGTCGAGATCCCTGTTGAGCTCCATCAGATCGTCACCTTCGATAACGTACGCCGTGTCGGCGGGTCGATCTGCAACGGTGGGGTGATTACCGGACGCCTGCTGATTTTCACAGGTGCGGACCGTCGAAACTGTACCTTCCGGCGACCCCGCAAGCCACCCGCAGCACTCGGCCGGGTAGGCGGTCCGAGCCTCGGCATAGGCGAGGAGCAGGATGTCACGGTCGATCTGGATCGGTGCTGGCTTGCTCATCCGAACACGGCTCCACCGTCGATGTATACCGTCTCGCCGGTCATGTAATCTGCGGCGTCCGATAGCAAGAAGTGGGTTAGCAGTCCGACCTCTCGTAGTTGTCCGTGGCGGCGCCACGGGATCTTTCCGGATGCGGCGCGTTCTGCGGCGCGCTCGACCGCTTCCGGCGATGTAACAGGGTCCGGAAATACGCCCGGAGCGATAGCGTTCACATTGACGCTGTAGGGCGACCACTCAAGGGCCAGCGCCTGGGTCATCCGGGTTAGCCCGGCCTTGGCCGCGGCGTATGCGACCGAGTTCGCTCCACCGCGTGCTGCTGCGTATCCGGCGATGTTGACCACGCGCCCGGACCGCTGATTGAGGAAATGATCTCCAGCGGCCCTGCATCCGACAAAGGCTTCTGTCAGATTGACGTCCAGGATGAAGCGCCACTCCTCGTCGCTCAGTGGCTCGCCGTCTGGAGGACCGTCCGGGAGCGGAACGATTGGCTTTGCTATTGCATCGCCGACACAGTTGACCAGTCCGTCTAAACGACCGAATCGGGCCAGCGTCTGTTCCACCACCTCGGCCATGTCGTCGCCGGATGTGGCGTCCGCTGCCATGAACTCGATCGGGTGTCCGGCGTCTGCGAGTTCGTCCGCGACCTCCGACATGTAGGTGGTCGTCAACGCCGTAGCCATCACCTGCACGCCGGACTCCGCCAGCACACGAGCGATCCCTTTGCCGATACCACGTCCCGCCCCCGCAACGATTACGGCGCGCCCGGTCAGGTCAAACTCACGCGGCATCTGGTTGGCGTATTCAGTCATTTTGTGGCGTTCCTGTGGACTCGATAATGGTCGTGGAATCAGTGCTTACATACTGAGTATGAGAGCGGATCTTCTCCCTCACGCTTGGTGCATTTGGCCTCTCCCACCGGGAGAGAGGATTGGTTACAGCCCTGCTGCCGGCCTGAACTTTTCCAGTCGTTCGATATGTGCGTCTGCGCCCGACAATCCCTGGCCCATCGTGTTGATGTCTATGTAATCAGCCTTGATGTCGGCCCACGCCTTCACCTGATCTGACCATGTGTCCTCGGTCGCAAGATCGGCGCTGAAACGTCCGTCGATGCCGATGTCGGTGCCGTCGCGACCCGCCTCTTTAGCGTACGCATACAACTTGTCGAGTTCCTTCATACCTGCCTCATCGGGCTGCCATCCGGGCATCCAACCATCGCCAACTCGGGCGATTCGTTTTACTACCGCATCGGCTTCTCCGCCCAGCCAGATCGGGATGGGCTGTTGTATGGGGAGCGGGTTAAGCCCTGCATCCGGGACCGAGTGCCATCGACCCTCGAAGTTGACGCTGTCCTTCGTCCAGAGCGCCCTTAATAGAGCGATCTGCTCTTCCGACCGGGCACCACGATTGGTGAACTCTTCGCCAAGAGATTCGTACTCGACCTTGTTCCATCCGATGCCGATTCCCATACGGAATCGGCCATCAGAGAGCACATCAAGCGCAGCCGCCTGTTTTGCGACGAGGACTGTCTGGCGTTGCGGCAGGATCACAATTCCCGTCGCAAACTCCAGCGTTTCGGTCATTCCGGCCATGAAGGAGAACAGTACAAATGGCTCGTGAAACTGTGAATGAAGCGAGTACCTGTCGCCCCAGTCCGGCCGATTTTCCAGGTTGGCTCCGATCACGTGGTCGTACGCAAGCACGTGGGAGTAGCCCATCTGTTCGACGGCCTGGGTGTAGGCGCGAACACCGCCTGCATCCGGGCCGATCTCGGTCTGAGGAAATACGACGCCGATCTTCATTGTTACGAACACTCCGTCAGGGATTGAGGTCGGACATCACCGAGTAGGTGGTCAGGGAAGGCAAATGTAACAGGCGAACGGCGTTGTTGAAGGGGCTTTGATCGGATGGGAGGTACGCGAACTCATATTTAGCGCACCAAACCGGACGCGAAGAGGCCGGCTTTCTCGCATGTCGCGTCGGAAGCGGCCTCTTCGGATTTCAGAGAGAAGTGACTAGTGGATGGTCCACTGTTCGACTTCAGCACGGTCGATCAAAGATCCGAGGCGAGAGAACACATCGGCGAATTGTTTCTGGGTGTCGGGGTCAGCCATTGTCTTCCCGAGAACGTCATCCAACTGAGCCATGCTCTCGAGTTCGATCTCGACGGCAACCCGGTCTGTCTGGCCGCTCTGGTAGTCAGAGAGGACTCAGAGCGGTACGTCCGGATTGTTGATCTTGATCACGCTGTACATCTCGTTTGCCCATGCAACGAGGTTTTCCGCTGAGCCGACTTTTCCGTAAAAAACTCTTCGCTGAATGATGGTCATTTTCGTCCTCCAAGTATTTAGTTAGCAGTTGATTACGTTGGCAGGAATTCGCGCTTGTCAGCGATGGTACACGCAGGGTTCGGTCGCGGCCAATGGCAGGGACAACTCAGAGTACCCTCCTCAGTGTCCTGAGGCTCTCGAAGGACCGGATCACTTGACAACGTCGGGAATAGCCCGTCACGACCGAGTGTCATCCTGAACTCGATTCAGGATCCGACCATCGTATTCTGCCGTTCTGATTGCTCGAGACCTTTCTTCATGGCCAATGGGTAGACGACAAACGTCTGTGACGTGGCATGCACGGATCCTGAATCAAGTTCAGGATGACAGGAATAGCTGCTTGTCGGCCTCCGCCGCTGTTGAGATGACATCTGAAAGCTGTCGCAGCGTAAGATCGCCAAATTGAAACGACTGAACGCTCTTGCGAGGTAAATTCACACGTCAAGGTCAAAAACTGGAACCATGTCGGCATCGTGGTCGAAGACCTTGAGATGATGACCGATTTCTACGTCAACACCATCGGTCTGGACCGGTCGCATGAGATCGACGCTCGACCGCAACCGGACGGCGACCACACAGGTGTGCCGGATGTCCACAGGACGCTGCGTTTTGTCGGCATTGAGGACGATCACGAGATTGAACTCATCTACTTCATCGATACGCCTGCGACGGAGGGGCATGTGGACGTCCATCGTTTTGGCTCAGCGCATATCTGGTGGGACGTTGAGGACCTGGCATCTGTGTACGGAGAAATAAAGGACAAGGTCAGATTCGTGACCGAGCCCAAGTGGCGGACCCGGCCTGACGGAACGGTGGTCGGGCTGGTGTACGTGCGAGATCCCGAGGGTAACTGGCTGGAGTTCACCCAGCGGACGTAGTGCTTGCCCTAACGTTTGCGGGACCAACAAAAACGGACCTTTTTCATCGAGCCGTAGATTCGTCTAGGATTGTGCGGCCCAGTGAGCAGGTTTTCTACGAATACCAAATATCCAGACCCTAGCCCGGAATTAACCTCAAAGGAGAGATCTCATGGTCATGCAGTTTGATCACACCGGAATCGTGGTCCAGGACCTAGAAGCGATCACCGAATTTTACGTCAAAACACTTGGCCTGGTGGTCGAGCGTGAAGTTGATGCCGTGGCTCCTCCGTCGGGCGACCATACCGGCTTCCCGGGCGCACGCCGGACGCTGCGATTTGTTGGGATCGAGAACAACCACCGCATCGAACTGGTGAAGTATCACAACCCGCCCGGTGAAGATGGCTACCTCCGCAAGAACCAGTTCGGCGCCATGCACATCTGCTTTCTCGTAGAAGACCTTCGGACGGTCTTCGACGATTTGACGAGTAAGGGCATCAAGTTCGTCACCGACCCGATCTTCCACGACACTCCGGAAGGCAGGCGTGGGATCATCTACCTTCAGGATCCCGAAGGTAACTGGCTGGAGTTCATCCAGCCGCCGAAGAAGTAAATGACTAAAAGCAACCGAACTTCGGGCCGCTTCGTATCCTCTCTATGGGAGATACGGGTGGCCAGTTTTTATTACGGGCGTGCGCTGGATATTTGACTGGCAGACGTTTGCCGTTCATCGGCGTTAATTTCATGACACATCGGTACTTCACATACAGACCTGTTTGGCTCATGGCCGCTGGCCTTATCGCGATGTTTGTTGTTGCGTGTGGTGGTAGAGATGGAGCCACCACATCCCCGACTGTCGTTGCAACGCCAACTACAACGCGGCCCGTAACGCCGACGCCGTACTCGGCAGAAGAGGCGGCGGTACGGGATCGGCTGAGTACCTTGTTCACGCGGCAACGGGGCATTGAGACCAACGCCGTCAGGATGGCCGGTGAGACCGGAAACACGGGGTTTATCGCTCCTTTAGTTGATCTGGCAGCCTCTGGATTTGCTGGCGATGAGCGGTTTGCGATTGCGACGGCGCTAAACCTCCTGACCGACCGAACGTTTGATACGGAGAGCTTCACGCTCCATGAGGATGCATACAGGTGGCTTGGGCAGCATCCAGAGATCGCACCCGTTCCCGGATACGACGCCTGGAAAGGTGATCTGTACGGCAACATTGATCGGCGATTCATCGACTTTTTCTACGAAGGCGTCCCTGCGAGAGTGCCGATTTCTGGAGCGCAGTGGGGTGGGGTTGGAGTAGACGGTATCCCGCCGCTCGACAACCCGAAGTTCACTGGCCCGGAGGGAGCGACCTATATCGATGGAGATGAACCTGTCTTCGGCATCAACATCAACGGCGATGCGCGTGCCTACCCGCTTCGTATTCTGGCGTGGCATGAGTTGTCGAATGATGTGGTGGGCGGCAAACCTGTCGCTCTTGTCTACTGAACTCTCTGCGGAACGGGCGTCCTGTACGACGCCGAGCTTGACGGGGAGGTCCAGCGGATGGGCACGTCCGGGTTCCTGTATCAGTCAAACAAACTCATGTATGACTCCGGCACGCGCTCGCTCTGGCATTCGCTGACGGGAGAGCCTGTAACCGGCGAACTGGCCTTTAGTGACCTGCGGTTTGAGAAGCTGCCATTGACGCTTACGACATGGGCTGACTGGCTTGAGAAGAATCCGGAGACGCAGGTGCTGGATATCGATACCGGGTTTGATCGTCAGTATCGAAACTTGAACAAAGGGGGCTCGGCTTACTACGAGTATTTCAACTCACCGGAGTGGATGTTCCCGACGTTTCAGACGAACGAGGCGCTGGGGTTAAAGGATCGGGTACTGGCGCTCAACTTTGACGATTCTCCAAAGGCGTACTCGCTTGAGTCCCTACAGGAGACGCCGGTGGTGAATGACACGCTGGGCGGACAAGAGCTGGTTATCACCTTCAATCCGCTCGCCGAGGCGGCCCGGACCTACGAGCGCGCTGGTCACGATTTCGCCCCGACGCAGGATCCAGACGTGGTGTTGGATGAGGACGGTGTTGAGTGGCGAGTCGAGGAGACTGGGCTTGTGAAGTCAGACGATACGGAGACGCTGGCTCGATTGCCCGGACACGTGTCGTACTGGTTCGGTTGGGTGGCATTTCACCCGGAGACGGATCTGTTTGGGGAAGTGGCGACGCTGGTGGAGTAGGTGGAAGGTGGAGTTGATTAAGAGAGATCTGATTTCAGCTCGTGGATAGCTTTGACGAGATCTTTGGCAGCCTCGCCGACGTCTTCTGCGTTCATCTGCCGGCCACGTACTCCCGCCGCAGTGAACGGCTTGCCACCGGAATTGCAGAGTTCGACGCTTTTCGCCAACGCTTCCACAGCGATCCCTGATTCAGGGTCGAGATTTTCGACACTCGTAGCAATTCCCACAGTGAGATAGCGCATTCCCATCCATCCAAGTTTGCCCTCTGGAAAGAACCAACACACTGAAATATCTCGGGATGGCAATCGAAGTCGCCAAGATGCTCCAACATCTCCTGGCTCAACAAAAGCCCCAAGGTCGGATAAAGCCTCGACTACGGATACGAATTGATTTTTGAACTCGAGATCAGTAATCCCGTCAATCAATCATTCAATAGTGCCCTTTGGGCGAGATGGTTTTCGGTTGGCGGCTCTCCCATACGCAGAACGGCCAGTGACACGTGTCACCATGGCACATAATCCTTCGCCCGCGAACAACTTGATTTCTACTGCGGCAACATCCGTCTTCTCCATCTGGGAATTGAGAAAATCGACAATTGTCTGAAGTTCGCGTGGGATCGTTGTGGCAACGAAAACCAACCTGAGACGACCGTCAGCGAGATTGTTGTCTACCTGATCCCAGAATTCATCTACACGCGAACCCATCGCTCCTACGGATTCGTCTAGCCAGTCTTCATCTGAATATTCCGGTTCTATCAACTTGAAAGTGACCGTATCCAGATCGGTACCGGAAGATACCGCGCTCTTGCTAGCAGTTTCTTTGATACGCCCTGCGGGCCAATTTGCCTGACCGTTGGCGGCGTAATCCAGCATCTGGGCAACAATTTCTCTACGTAATTCTGGATTTGAACTCTGCTTGCACTCTACAAAGGTGGGAATTCCATCTTGATCAACGAATAAGTGGTCGACGCTCCACCGATTTGAAGCTCGTTCCGTATCTGGAATGGCTGCGAAGCCACCGACGAGAATCCTCTGGATCTATCTGATCACCAGGAATCAGATCGGGCTGACGCTGTATCTCACGTTGAAGACGATATTCATTTTCAAAATCGGTCTCGGAGATCACAGACTGAACTTCGTCGTCATCGTTTACCAAGAAGATTTCCCCGATCTCACTAAACTTAACCGCCCAGAAACGCTCCGATGGCGGTCATCGTATCGTCGTGATTGTCCTCGAAGACGTTGTGGCCAGCGTTTGCGATTCTGGCTGATGAGGCATCAGCCATCTCTGTGGTCAGTCGTTTCTCCGCCTCATCCGTCACAAGCTGGCTGTTGCCGCCGAGTACGAACAGGGTTCGAGGCTTTACGGACAGGAAACGGGACCACATCTCGTCATCCGAGGGTCGAACCGTCAGACCCATTGAAGTCCGGATGCGTGAGTCTTCTCGCCACACAACCCGTCCGTCGCGCTCTACGAGTCGCGCGTCGAGTCGTCGTACAACGGCGTCGTCTGAAATGTTTGGGAGTGCCTGCTTTTGCCAGGCTCGCGCCGCCGCCATACTTGGGAAGTCCTGCGAAAGCGATGCAAGTTGGCGCTCGAATTCGACCGCGGACCCGGCGCGCATCACCGGCCCGGCGTCGATCACTACCAGCGAATCGACAAGTTCCGGGTACTCGGACGCCAGCGCAGTTGCGACGCCGCCGCCCATGGAGTGCCCGATAACGTTGGCGCTCTTGAGACCCCACTGCTCGTACAAACCGAGCACGTCGGCGATATAAGCCTCGGTCGAGTAGTCGCCATCGGGAGACCACTCCGTCTGGGAGCGGCCACGGAAATCGACCGACCGTACGTGGTGAGTTTCGGATAGTGCGACTGAGATGTCGTGCCAGACCGCGCCTGTACTCCAGACTCCGTGCAGCAGGATCACCGGCGGGTTGTCGGGATTTCCGTACTCAAGGTACGAGTAACGAAGTCCGTTCGTCGTGGCCGTCTGGCGGTGTGAATCGACTTCGGTGATCGGCAAGACTTCGAATCCCATTGGTGGTCCTTTGTGGGTGTCTTGGTGATATTCGTAGGTGAAGAAGCAATCGCATAAGTTGATCCGCCTCCAACCTTCTCTCCCCGAGGGGGACAGAGCTCTAACCGGCCGGTGGGGCCACAACTACGTCTTCGTAGGCGTGGCGTTTTGTGATGAGGTTGCTGTGGAGGAATACGTCCAACGCCGCCTCGTAACTGGCCTTTGAGATTTCGACGGCCGGATTCCAGCAACCGAGGCCCTGGTAGAAGCGGATGGTATCGGCGAGGACGCCGCTATCGATCCCAGGAAAGAATGAGGCTTCTTTGTCTGCGATCTCTTCCGGAGGTGCGTTGTTCACCCACTGCCGTGACTTTCTATATGCACGGATGAAGGCGTTGGCCTGGTCCGAAGCAACGAACTCTCGGGTGCCCTGAATGCTGGAGAAGGCGACGGGTCCAACGGCCTCTCCTACGGAGGCGACCACATGTCCGACGCCGTCAGCCTCAAGCTGCTGTGGCGCTGGCCCTTGCTGGTGGACGTACTGGCCGGTGCCAGACCGGAACGCTGCGTCGATCTCCGCCGTGCTTCCTGCGTCGATGGCGTTCAGAGAGCCGTAGTCGACGCCCATCCTGTGGACACCGTATTTGAACATGGCAAGCGGTTGACCGCCGTGGTCCGCAAGAACGTCTGCGCCGGACAGATTGTCCCATGTGAAGTTCGGGTCTGGCTCCCGTGCGGCGACGAAAAAGCCGTCGCGCTCGTTGATCTGTGCAAAGTGGACTATCGGCGGCGTCTCGCCGCGTTCCAGGTAGGCCCAGCTTGCGGATACGGCACCCTGGCAGATCTCGATCTCACCCGCAGCCAGCATAGCCGGGGAGTTGGTCGCTGGCGGAACTTCACCTCCGTAGTGAGGATCAAGACCCTCTTCCGCAAGGAAACCGCCTGCGACGGTGCCGATCAGTGGGGAGTAGAACGCCGAGTGCCGGTTGACCATGATCCGAAACTGAGTCATCGATGTTCCTTATTACTCGCGATAAAAGTTCGGGATGTCCCGTTCAGCCTGACACCGTAAGAGGTACGTGCCGGGACGTGGGCACAGGTTAGCGAAATGGCGACGGGTTCGCCATCGGCCAGTATCAGTACCGGCAGAGAAGAGGGAAGGATCTGGGCGCGAAGAGAGGCCCTTTTTCAAAGACCGCTCAAAAAAAGTGCGGCGGACGGGCCCGACGTAGCCCGTACCGCCGCTTGGAGAAACACACCGCAACCGTGGAAGCCGGGAGGTTTGGCCATTGCCCCGGTTGGGTACATCCTGGTGGTCTGCGAGAAACCCGCTAACCGCCTAAAGCTCCTCGCCATATGGGACCGATCTCGGTGTGTATCGAGACCGGTTCTAAACCCCCTCACGTCGAGTTATAAAATTGCCGATTGCCGCAAACGTCCTGGTCAGTTGGACTCAACAACCCCGCTTGGCTGCCGCTCTGGCTGCTGAAGCCACTCGATCTGGGGCGACTGCGGTGCCCATCTCAGTGTGCTGATGAGGAAGGCGTGATGGATCACGCGAAAGCGCGTGAGGATTCTGTGAATATGACTTCGTCGAAGCGATGATGCAACGACACCAATATCGCGGGGTAGCGCGCTGCAAATCAGGCCGTATTTACGATTGACTATGATTCCATGTGGGTGTTTTAGCACCACACGGAATCGTCACACGCTAACCCGCGCTGCGGCGGAAATATTCGAGGCTAACGGCGGCCTCGGCGTCCGAAAAACCTTCATATGGAGGTAGCAATCGGCGCGGGAATGACTGGTCTGTAAGCCACACCAGCAATTTGTCGTAAGCGCCATCTATCATCACTCGATCGACGTGACCGAAAATTCCGTCCCGGTGCCGGTTGAACTCCTCAGCGATCTCCATCGTCCGTGTTACGTCTCCAATAGAGCCGGCGGCGAACATCTCTCGCGTTAGTTCTGGGTAGACGCCGTGCATGCTGCAGAGCAGGGAGCATTCGCCGAACTGGGTTGCGTAGGCGTACGGGCCTTGCAACATGAAGTGCTGCATCTCAGGAGCCTTTTGCATCCAGCTCCTGACCAGCGCCATGTCTGCCGTGCTCTGCTTAGCGGCGACCAGGTTTGGTACTTCATCCAGGATCATTCGGTAGTCGTCGCCGCCCAGGATTCGTTTGGATCGCGCCAGGTTGTAGTGTAGAAATTCGGAGTCCGGGTACGCGCCGCACACGGTTTTGAAGTAGGTCAGCATTTCGGAGTCGGTGACCGCGCCCCAAGAAGGCAGTGATATCTGGAACGACCGAACTCCCAGGTCATGTGCGTACCTGATGCGGTCGATCACCTCTTCTGTGGCCAGCGATATCACGCCTACTTGCATGCCGACACCTGTCCCACGCATGGCGTCTACGAAGACGTCCACAACTCGCTGGAATCGACCGTCGGTCATGGCGTAGCCCTCGCCCGCAGTGCCCATGATGTAGAGGTGGTGAGCGCCGAGGCTTGAAAGTCGACCCAGCAGGGCTCGGAATGAGGCCTCGTCCAGCGTGAGGTCTTCGCTCCACGGGATGTCTACGGCCCCGAGCATCCCCTGAGTTGTGCGCATGGTGACGCCGTGTTTGTTGGCGGAGAGAATCTGTGTCATCGGGCTGATCCAATCAGACGGTGGCTGGCCGTGATTTCTTATCACGTTCGGGGATGTTCGTTGACCGGGCATTATGCCTGTCAACGGTGTGGTCGGTTAATCTGGTGGCTCACTTAGTCTTTGTAGATATGGGGAGCACTGACCCACGATGCTAGGGGAACCGTTCTTTTTCATACAACTGTCGGACCCACAACTCGGCGTCATGGTGGCAGCCGGGCGTATCGAACCGGAGCTGGGCATCGGCCCTGAAGTTGCGTTGTTTGAGTCGGCTATTGCAGAGGCGAACCGACTCAAGCCCGATTTTGTGATGGTCACGGGTGATCTGAGTCACAACAACATGGATCCGGTGGAGGTGGCCGAGATCAAGCGTGTTGCGGACGGGTTGGACTCAGGGATTCCCATTTACTGGGCGCCGGGCAACCGGGACACAAGCAACGACGCCGGCGTGGCGGTCCTTGATTTGATTGAGAAATACCGCGACGAATTCGGGCCGGATTACCACTCTTTCACACACAAGAGTGTGACATTTGTGGTGCTGTCATCGGCCGTCATTTTCAATCCCTCACAGGTCCCGGACGAGTGGGAGAGCCAGCTTCAGTTTGTCGAGTCTGAGCTAGCGGCATCTGTCGAGCGCGGCGATGATCGACGGATCGTGTTCACGCATCACCCGCTGTTTACGGACAACGCAGACGAGGAAGACTACGGCGGTAACTTGCCACTGGAGCGACGGAGGCCGCTTATGGATTTGTTCCGCAAGCACGATGTGTCTGCTGTGTTCGGCGGGCACCTGCACAAGAACAACTACGCAAGCGACGGAGAGATGTTGATGATCGCTACCTCGGCCGTAGGAATGCAGGCCGGTGACGATGTGTCCGGATATCGCGTTGTGAAGGTTCTCGGCGACCGTGTCGAACACGAGTACTACGCGTTCGATTCAGGGCCAGACCGCGTGGAGCTTTAGGGGCTCGGATAGGGCAACCGTAGCGGTGGGGCGGGAGGCTTGCCCGACCCGCAGGGTTCACCCTATGTAAACGCCTACTCGACTACCCTGTACTTCGACTGGACGACGCCGGATGCATACGAAACCGTGTCGACGTGGTTGAGCTTCATGTCGCTATCAAGGACGCCAAAAAGCGGGATGCCCTGGCCGATAAGGACGGGGATGCGTGATACGGTAATTTCGTCGATGAGGCCGTCGTTAAGAAAGCTCTGTACGGTCTTTCCTCCATCGATCCAGGCGTGTTTGTAACCCTGCGTTGCAAGGACGGTGAGTAGCCCCGCGGGATCTGTGTTGACGATATCCACGTCTGTTTGCAGCTCTTCGGGAACGTCGTCATTTGTGAGTGTGCTGCTGGGTACGATGACGTGCTTTCCGACGTACGGCCACTCGACGTCGAAGCTGAGAAACTGCTGGTAGGTGGTGCGTCCCAGGACCATCGAATCGATGCTGTCCATGAATGCCTTGAAGCCGTAGTCGTCTTCGCCCGCATCGTGCTCGAGCCAGTCCCGCGAGCCGTCAGTGCGGGCTATGAAGCCGTCATGGGAAGTTGTGATGTAGACGGAGGTTTTGGTGGACATGCAGCGTACTTTAGCGGTGATGGATGTGGGTTGTTGGTGGCGATGTCACAACCCTTCTGATTGCGAAGCACCCACGCTGAGGCTCTTGAAGGGCGGGGACGGGCAATCCCGATCTGGGAGATTAACAACGCGCTAGTGTCTTGCCGCTCGTTGAGCGACACACCCCTCACCCCAGCCCTCTCCCGACCGGAAGAGGGGGCAACAAAAACCACGGTGAGAGTTAGTTCAGGCGACCATGCCTGTTCAGGGATTGACCACCACGCGTATCGCTCCGGACGCACGCTTGTTGTCCGCTGCGGAGAAGGCGTCTGCGATCTGGGACTGGGGGAACCGGTGCGTGATGATCGGACCGGCGTTCAGTCGGTCGGACGCAAGGAGATCGAGTGCCGTCTGGTACTCGGAAATGCCATGCCAGCTTGAGTAACTGTTGGACCAGGTCAGGACCAGTTCTTTGGCCATGCCCTGTGTTTGCGAGTCCAGTGTCTGGGGCTGTGTGAATAACCCGACCACGCTTACTGTGCCACCTCGTCGTGCCATCGCCGCGCACTGTGCGATGAGCTGGGATTCGCCGCCGACCGTCTCGAAGACGACCTCTGAGCCTTCGCCCTCTGTGCGATCGAGAACACCCTGCACCGGATCTTCGTCGGCATTCACGATGTATTCGTCGGCCGCACCGGAATCGACCGCTGTTTGGAGTGGCTCTACGCGAGTGCCGACCATGATGACTCGACCCGCGCCGTATGCCTTTGCGACCTGTCCAAGCGTCAGGGCTATTGCACCTGCGCCCACGATCACGACAGTGCCGTCCACCGGCACGGGCGTTCGGTTTACGGCGTGGACGCCACAGGCGTAGCAGTCGAGAATCGCCGCCTCGTCAAAGGAGACGTGGTCGGGCAGAGGAAAGCAGTTGCTGGCCAGCGTGACGTCGTGGCTGGAGAAGCCGTGGCTGCCATGTTTCGCACCGTGAACGATGCCGCGCTCCGGGCAGATGTGATAGTCGCCGCGCTTACATTCACGGCAGTGTCCGCAGCCAACAAGGTGCTCGGCTTCGATGCCGACGCGGTCGCCAACAGCGAAGTCGTTCACACCCGGCCCAAGTGCTTCCACCACGCCGGCAAGCTCGTGACCCTGTTCCCACGGAACGTCGTTTGTTGAGGGTCGGTTGCCGCGGTAGTTGTGCAGGTCGGA
>Ga0115002_10000975_pt1 | contig 39915 bp, 36 predicted proteins | sample ArcticOcean_MG_C_8_FD_89576 | JGI IMG/M metagenome (GOLD analysis project Ga0115002, IMG submission 89576) | Marine microbial communities from western Arctic Ocean - ArcticOcean_MG_CB11_86 | ecosystem: Environmental > Aquatic > Marine > Oceanic | place: Arctic Ocean: Canada Basin | collected... | reverse complement strand
GTCCACGATCAACACCACGACGTCGCCAGACTCAATCGCGCGGCTCGCGAGCATCACGCTGACCGTCTCAACCTGGCCGCCGCTGGCAACGCGTCCAGCGCGGCGCATGCCGGCGGTATCGACGATGCGAAACTGCCGCTTGTGCCAGGTGAACACGGTGTCAACTGCATCGCGCGTGGTCCCTGGAGTGTCGCTCACGATCATCCGCTCCTCGCGGAGAAGACGGTTGACGAGCGACGACTTGCCCGCATTCGGCCGCCCGACGATCACGATGCCGACCTCGGCGAGCTCCGTGGACGGAGTATCCGGGCCGTCAGGGCCCTCGACAGGAGGCTCATCGCCCCCCGCGTCGACGGGCGGGGCGACGGCCGGCAGCCCGCCCAACTGCTCAACAATGGCGTCGAGCAGATCACCGATCCCCCGGCCGTGCTCGGCTGAAATTTCGAGGATCTGGTCGAACCCAAGCTGAAAGAACTCGCTCGCCGCGGCCTTGGCCCGCTTGTCATCCACCTTGTTCAACGCGACCAGCGCCGGCCTGTTCGCCGTTCGGATCACCTGGGCGATGTCGCGGTCGCTCGGGACGAGGCCGTCGCGGCCATCCACGACCAGGACCAGGACATCCGCCGCCGCGATCGCGCGCCGCCCACGCTCCAACACCAGCGCATGCAATGGATCCTCGCTCGCTCCGAACATGCCCCCGGTATCGATGAGTTCGAACCTTGCGCCGAGCCATTCCGCTGGGTGGGCCAGAACATCGCGGGTCGTACCGGCCATGGGGGTCACGATGGCGCGCCGCGTACCGGTCAAGCGATTGAAAAGCGTCGATTTCCCCACGTTGGGACGACCGACCAAGACGACTGAGGGCAGGGGTTTCGCCATGGAGGTCAGTGAGGCTGAAGGAGCATTGCAGCGTTCATTTGACAGCGTAAGTGTTTCTTTTTATAGTAGTTACAGTTATTTACCGAGAGGGCCACGGGCGCATGATCAAGGTCGATATCGTCAACGAAGTCTCGAAGACGGCCGACATCACCAAGGTGAAAGCCGAGGTGGCGGTTGACGCCGTGTTCGATGCTATGCGCCTCTCCATGCAGCGCGGGGACCGTATCGAGCTCCGCGGGTTCGGCGTCTTCCAGGTCAAGCCACGCAAGCGTGGGATCGGCCGTAACCCACGAACCGGCAAGGAAGTACGGATTCCCCCTGGCCGCACCATTCGTTTCAAGCCCGGCAAAGACCTCCAGAATATCGGGTAAACGCCCCGGCATGGGCTTTTCTTCGTCCGACACTTCAGATTTTCACTCAAGGGCTCCGTCTCCTCTGGAGCCGGTGTACGTCTCGCCGGTGCCAAGGCGCCACCGACGGGCGATCCGTTGGCATCTGATCCTGTTTCTTCTGACCGTCACGACGACCATTCTCGTGGGGGCTGAACACTTTGCGAGCTTTTCTATCGATTTCGGGAGCCGTGATCCGGACGGCTCGCTCCCGTACTTCCTGTTGAATGGGCTTTGGTACAGTGCGTCCATTCTTGCGATTCTTGGGGCGCACGAATTCGGCCACTATTTCGCCTGCCGATTCTATGGAGTTGATGCGACGCTCCCCTATTTTCTGCCGGCTCCGCTCCCCCTCACGGGGACGCTCGGCGCGTTTATTCGCATTCGACAACCGATCGCATCCAAGCGCGAGCTGTTCGATATCGGCATCGCCGGGCCAATCGCCGGGTTCATCGTCGCCATTCCCGTGCTGCTCGTCGGCATGAGTCTGTCGCGAGTGTCCGCGCTGCCGGCCGACACCACCGGCTTCTTCGAACTTGGTGAGCCGCTGCTCTTCAGGGCCGTGGCCTGGCTGGTCTGGGGCACGCCGGCGGAAGGCTATTCGTTGAATCTGCACCCGATGGCCTTTGCCGCGTGGTTCGGCTTGCTGGCCACAGCGCTGAACCTGTTCCCCATCGGCCAGCTCGACGGTGGCCACATCTCCTACGCCGTTTTCGGGCGCAAGAGTACGCTCGTGACGCTGGCGACGGTCGCGTCGCTTATCGGCCTCACGTTCGTGTCGAGCTCCTGGATCGTGTGGACCGTGCTGACGGTCGTGATGCTGATTGCATTCGGTCCACGTCATCCGCCCACGATCGACGAGCACGTTCCACTCGATCTTACGCGACGACGGTTGGCGGTCCTGGCGCTGATCATGTTCATCGTCTGCTTCACGCCAACGCCGATCGAAGTGTTCAGTCTCGGCGCGCGGCCATAATCGGCGGGCAGCTAGAGCCTCCTTCCTTAGGCCGTGGCCCGCACGCTTCAGCCTGCGCGAGCGTCCGCAACGAGGGGGCTACAGCTCCGGCGCTGCGCCGTTGTGAAAAACGCTGCAATCGTACCCGGAGAAACGCACCCGACAAGGACTCGGCCCGGGCGCCTCCGACACGCTTGTCTCCTAGCAGCCCGTGGTGAAAGTCTGGCGTGGCATCGAGACGAGTGACGCGCCTCGCGGGCAAGGCGCGACGAGCGAGAATACCGCCCGTATTTAACGGAGGAGCAACGCTGGCCTCGAGGATCCATCGCTCGTCCAATGCAGCCGGACTTTTGCCACGGGCTGCTAGAGCATGCTCAACGGATCTACATCAACAGTGACCCGCCGCCGCACCTCTGGCATCGCCGCAAGCACGGCCTTCAGCCCGTGACGCATGTCCGCACGGCGCGTGCCCTTGAGAAAACACTGCACCCGGTGCTCGCCACGCAGCCGACCGAGCGGCGCCGGAGCGGGTCCGAGCACGTGGAATCCGGTACGTGTCGCTGCCGGCGCAAGGCGTCCCACGATATCTGTGGCGGTGGACATGGCCTCCTCAAATGTCCGTCCGCGCACGATCACGCAAATCATCGCGACATCCGGCGGATAGCGCATCGCCCGACGATACGCGTGCTCACGCTCGAAGAAGGCCGGGTAGTCCTGCTGACACGCCAACTGGATGCTGTAGTGCTCCGGATACAACGTCTGGATGATGGCCTCGCCCGCCTGCTCCCCACGACCCGCACGACCGGCCACCTGCGTCAATAGCTGAAACGTTCGTTCCCCGGCGCGGAAATCGGCCAGCCCGAGGCCAACGTCTGCCGAGATCACACCCACCAGCGTCACCCGGGGAAAATCGTGCCCTTTGGCAATCATCTGCGTGCCAACCAGCACGTCGATCCCGCCGGCGGCGAACGTCGAGAGCAGCGTCGTGAGAGCACCCTTTCGCCTCATAGAATCCCGGTCGACACGACTGACGCGGGCTGCGGGGAAACGTTCGCGTAACTGCTGCTCGACCTTTTCGGTGCCGAAGCCGGCCTGTTCCAGGTATGGCGCCGCACACGTCCGGCACGAGCGGGGCACGTCCATCGAGTAGTTGCAGTAGTGGCACCGACCCCGCCACCCCGGTCGCGCCCGATGCACGGTCAGGGACACACTGCAATTGGGACACTCGAAAGTGTCGCCGCACTGGCGGCAAAACACTGCGGTGGCATAGCCGCGACGATTGAGCAGTACGAGCACCTGCTCACGCCTGTCGAGCCGCTCCTGGAGCGCGGTGGCGAGCGCACGGCTGATGACCACGTCTGGCCCGGCGTCGGCATATTCCTCCCGCATGTTGACGACGCGAACCGATGCCAGTGCACGGTCGAGCACGCGGCGCGTGAGCGCCACATGTGCATACTTTCCGGAGAGCGCATGCTGATAGCTCTCCATTGATGGGGTCGCCGACCCCAGCACCACCAGGGCTCCGAGTGCCTTCCCGCGAACAATCGCCACATCTCGGCCGTGATAGCGCGGCGACTCCTCCTGCTTGTAGGACGTGTCGTGCTCCTCGTCCACGATAATCAGGCCAACGTTGTTGAGCGGAGCGAACACCGCGGAGCGTGTGCCGACCACCACGTCGATGCCACCGTGGCGGATACGCTGCCACTGATCGTGCCGTTCCCCATCGGAAAGCCCGCTGTGCTGAATCGCGACCCGCGCGCCAAACGCCGAGCGGAACAGCGAGACCACCGACGGTGTCAAGGCAATCTCCGGCACCAACAGCAGCACTTGCTTCCCAGCCCCGCAGACGCGATCAGCCAGGCGGAGATAGATTTCGGTTTTGCCGCTACCGGTCACGCCGTGCAGCAGCGCGACCCGAAAACTGCCCGCATCCGACATGCCCGTCAGAGCGTCGACGGCGACCTCTTGCTCGGGGGTCAACAGGCGTTCGGCGTCACGTGTGACATCCATACGCGCCGCGCCCTCGAACGGGTCCCGTTCGTCGCGATCATCACGAGACGCGACCAGACCACGGGCACCGAGACGCCGCAGGACATCAGCCGTCGCGCCCTGCTCCCGCAGTGCAGCGACGGGGAATCCTGCGGGGGCCGTGGCCAGCACCTCAAGGATGGCGCGCTGTTTGGCCGTGAGGCGCACCTCCTCCTGGCCAGCGCCCGCGTCGAGCGCTGAGAGGCCATGCGTCGTCGCCGCGACCATTCGCCGCGTCTTGAAGGCGTTTGCACGCCGCGATCCTGGAGGCATCGCAGCGCCTATCGCGTCACCAAGGCCCGCCATGTAGTACTCGGCCACCCACGCACAGAGGTCGACGATGCCAGCTGGCAGAAACGCCTCATCATCCACGACGTCCACGACGTCCCGAGGTGCGGTCTCGCCGTCAAACGAGACGTCGTGGGCAACCACGCAGCCGGTGACCGTGCGCGTGCCGATCGGCACACGCACGCGCGCGCCGATCGGCGGTATTGTCGGGTAGCGACTCGGAACGTTGTAAGTCAGCGGATCGAGGTATGGGACAGGCACAGCAACCGACACGAAGCGCAACTAGTCCCCTGGAACCATGATTCGTTGCGCAGGGCCCGCAGCGCGGCGTCCGGATGGCAAGGCGCGACGACCGAGAATATTGGCCATATTTGAGGAAGGAGCAACGCCGCCAGCCGGGATGCCCCGCTCGGGAATTATGTGACGAATCACGGTTCCAGGGGACTCATGACCCGTCCCCGCCCTGCGTGAACTAGTCGCCTGCCAGAATCGCACGGACGCGCTTCATGTCGGCCCAGACGTCCCGCTTGGCAGAGGGTTGGCGCAGCAGGTAGGCCGGGTGGTAGGTCGGCACGAGAATCGCGTCACGGTATGGGAACTCCCGCCCGCGAAGCCGTGTGATCGGCTCCGTCGTCCGCAGCAGGGACTGAGCCGCAAACTTGCCGAGCGCGACGATCACCCTGGGCCGGATGGTATCAATCTGGCGCAACAGGAACGGCTCGCACTGGTCCATCTCGTCCGGCTCAGGATTTCGATTGCCAGGTGGGCGACACTTGATCAGGTTCGCGATATAGACGTCCTGTCGTCGCAGGTCGATGGCCTCAATAATCTTGGTCAGCAACTGCCCCGCACGACCGACGAACGGCTCGCCCTGCTTGTCCTCATCAGCGCCAGGTGCCTCGCCGATAAACATGAGGTCAGCATCGGGGTTGCCCACCCCGAAGACAATCTTCTGGCGACCAAGCCCGTGAAGCTTGCACCGCGTGCAGTCGCCAAGATCCTCGCGAATGGCGACCAGTACATCACCGGCGGAGGCGTGAACCCGTCCCTTCTGCGCGGCACCCAGATCGGCACTGTGGCTGGCGCTGTGGTTGACACTGCGGTTGGCACTCCCGTCGGCACCCTCGTTGCCACTGGCCGCGAGCCCCGCGGGCTCTGAGGACGCGCCGCTCGGTCGGGACCGCCACGACGGCTCGGCGCGAATGCCGTCGACCCCCAACTCGGCGAAGAAGTCGAGGTGCGCTCTCAGTTCGTACATCGCTCGTCCTGGTTCCGTGGTCCTGATTGCGGGGGGTTATGTGTGCGCTACGGGGGTGGCCCGTTCCGACAGCATCTGCTCGACACGGTCCAGAATGGCCTGGGCCACTCTTGCCTTGCTCTGCACCGGCACGACGCGCTCACCCCCGGCATCGATCAGCGTGACCGCGTTGGTCGCCACATCAAAGCCAGCGTCGGGCCGCGACACGTCGTTGGCGACGATCAACTCGATGCCCTTCCGAACACGCTTGTCCCTGGCTCTGGGCACCGGGTCACCTGTCTCCGCAGCGAACCCGACCAGCATCGGCCCGCCTGACGACAGACGGGAGGGCAGCCGGGACAGTTCGGCAAGGATATCTGGGGTTCGTTCCAACGTCAGCGTAAGAGGACCATCCATCTTCGCCACCTTACCGCCAGCCGGAGCCATTGGCGTGTAGTCAGCCACAGCCGCGGCCATGATGACGACATCGGCCGTGACGGCAACGCGCAGCACGGCCTCATGCATTTCGGCAGCGCTCCGCACGCGGACCACCGTGTCGACACCTGGCGGTTCGATCTGTGTCGGCCCGGCCACGAGGGTGATCGATGCACCTCGCCGCTGGGCTTCAGCGGCCAACGCGAACCCCATGCGGCCGCTCGATCGATTACCGAGATAGCGCACAGGGTCGATGTCTTCGTGGGTCGGCCCTGCGGTGACAACCACGTGGCGTCCGCGCAGAGCCGAAGGCGGCGCCGCCTCTGACGTCAGTCTTGAATCGGCGGGCGTCACCAGCGACACGGCCGCAGCGACAATATCTGCCGGATCTGCCAGCCGGCCCTTCCCCACCCATCCACAGGCGAGATATCCGTCACCAGGATCGACAACGTGCACGCCGCGCTCGGTGAGTGCCTGCAGATTCTGCTGCACCGCCGGATGGGCAAGCATGTTGGAATTCATGGCGGGAGCCACCAGACACGGCGCGCGTGTGGCCAGATACAGCGAACTCAGAAAATCATCGGCGATGCCGTGAGCAAACTTGCCAATAACGTTGGCCGTGCATGGTGCCACGAGCAGCAACGCAATCGCATCGGCGATCGCAACGTGCTCGATGTCCGCGTTCGTGCCCGGCGTCCACTGCGACGTGATCACCGGACGGCGTGTGATCGCTTCGAATGTGACGGGGCCGATGAACCGCTCGGCAGACCGCGTCATCACGGCCACGACGTCGTGGCCATGCTGCTGCAGCCCTCGGCATACTTCTACAGCCTTGTAAGCACTGATGCCGCCGGTGACTCCGAGGGCGATCAAGGACATGCGGGGTCACCCGTTCTTAAATGTCTTGATGATTGCATCGGCCTCGCCTCGCATGCACCGCACGCGTGTGCGCTCAGCCATGACGATTGCTGCGAGGCGGCTGACGGCGGTCTCCAGTTCATCATTGACGACAATATGCTCGTATTGCGCGAACTCGCCAACCTCGCGGCAGGCGGTCTCAAGGCGTTGGCGAATCTGATCGTCGCTGTCCTGGCTCCGACCTCGCAGCCGTTGCGCCAGGATGGACGCTGAAGGTGGGAGCACGAAGATGTCAACGGTCTCGATTCCGCGGCTTCTGACCTGTCTGGCGCCCTGCACATCGATGACAAGAACGACATCGTCACCCCGCGCCAGCACAGCGTCGGTATCGCTGGCCGACGTGCCGTAACAGTTACCAAAGACATCGGCCCACTCTAAAAAGGCACCGTCGCGGATCATCGTGTCAAAACGTTCCCGGTTGACGAAATTATAGTCGACCCCATCGCGCTCGCCGGCTCGCGGAGACCGAGACGTATACGACAGCGATTTGTGCACATTTGGCAGACCCTGGACTAACCGCTCGACCAGCGTCGTCTTTCCGGTACCCGACGGCGCCGACACGATGAACAGCAGTCCCCGCCCTGTCTGAGAGGTCTCGCTACTCGACATTCTGAACCTGTTCGCGCATCTTTTCGAGCTCCGCCTTGGCGTTGATGACGAGTTCAGACACCCCGAGGCCGTCTGCCTTGGCACCAAAAGTATTTACCTCCCGATTCATCTCTTGAAGCAAGAAGTCGAGCTTCCGACCGCATGGCTCGTCGCCGTCGACCAGGGCCCCCCAATGGGCCAGGTGTGCACGAAACCGCGTGACCTCTTCGCTGATATCAGACCTGGCCGCGGTGCGGACAATTTCCTGGGTGATCATCGCCTCATCGACGGGTAGTTGTACACCTATCTCTCGCACACGATCGTGCAGGCGCGATTCGAGAGCCGATCGACCTGCATCGGCTGCGTCCGCCAGACCCTCGATCAGCGTGACCAGTGACTGCCTGCGCCCTTCAAGGTCCGCGCGCAGATGTTCCCCCTCGCGGGCGCGCATGTCCCCCAGTTCCGCGATCGCACGTTCCAACGTTGTCTCGACACTGGCCACCAGCTGTGCGTCGCGCGCTGGATCCACCTCGGTGGACCGCTCACGAATCGTCACAGCCTGGGGCAGCCGCAACAGGTCCCCCGGTGTGAGCGCTCCAGACACCACACCCTGTTCCCGGGCGTCGTCGAGTGCCGCGGAAAGAGCTTTGACGAGCTCCGCGTTCAACTCCACGGAGGGACCCCCAGTGCTCCGCAGATGCACCGAGACGGCCAACTCGACGCGTCCGCGCGAGAGGCGCTTCTGTAGAAGCCCTCGAACGCGAGTCTCCATATCTCCGAGAAACTGCGGCACGCGAAGCTGCAGATCAAGAAACCGGTGGTTGACCGAGCGAATCGTGATGCCGATCGTGGCCTGCTCATCTTCATGCGTCAACGAGGCAAACCCGGTCATGGATCTAATCATTCAATATTGCTCTCCGCACGCGAGGCACCGACCTCTGCTGGCTCGTCCCGCAACTGCAGCTTGTAGAGTCTTGCATACGCGCCACCGCGCGCGAGCAGCCCGTCGTGTGTGCCTGTCTCGACGATGCGTCCACGATCAAGCACGACAATGCCATCCGCACGCCGCACGGTGGACAGCCGGTGAGCGATCACAAACGAGGTCCGGTTCCGCATGAGATTGGCCAGCGCATCCTGTACCAACATTTCGGATTCGGCGTCGAGCGCCGACGTCGCCTCGTCCAGAATGAGAATCGGCGAATCACGCAAGATCGCCCTGGCGATTGCGATACGCTGCCGCTGACCACCGGAGAGGCGCTGACCACGCTCGCCGATCATCGCGCCGTATCCCAGATCCAGTTGCTCGATGAAATCGTGCGCGTGGGCCGACCGGGAGGCGGCCTCGATCTCGTCAGGCGTGGCGCCTGGCCGTCCGTAGGCAATGTTGGCGGCAATCGTGTCATCGAACAGCACGGTGTCCTGGGTCACGATTCCAATATGCGATCGAAGAGATGCGAGTGTCATGTCGCGCAGATCAATGTCGTCCACGCGAATGGACCCTTCGGTCACATCGTAGAACCGAGGAATCAAATTGACGAGCGTCGTTTTGCCCGCTCCACTTCGGCCGACAATCGCCAGTACCTGTCCGGCGGGCACCGAGAAGGTGACACCATCGAGTGTCATGCGCTCACCATCGCCCCCGTACGCAAATCGAACGTCCCGAAACTCGATGTGGCGACGAAATCGCGGACACGCCACGGCGTTCGGCCTCTCTTGCACCTCGTTGTGCGCATCGAGAATCTCGAACACGCGCTCGCCGGCAGCAATTGCCTGTTGCAGATCCGCATTCACGCGGCTGAGTTTCTTCGCCGGCGCGTACATCATGAAGAGCGCAGCGATGAACGCCGTGAACTCGCCCTGCGTGAGACGCCCAGCCACAATTTCCTGACTGCCATACACAAGGGCCGCGACAAACGCGATGCCACCAATGAACTCCATGAGCGGCGGAAGCATGGAGAGGACCCGAGTGACCTGCATGCTGGTCCGGTAGAAGTACTGCGAGGCCCGCTCGAACCTCGCGGCCTCGCGCACTTCCCCTCCGAACGCCTTGACAATGCGGTGACCAGCGATGGCCTCCGCGCTCAGGTGCGACATCTGCTCAAGGGCCTCCTGGCTTCGACGGGCGGTACGTCGCACGCGCTGGCCAAGACGTACGAGTGGATAGACCACGAGCGGTGCACCCGTCAGGCACACAAGTGCGAGACGAGCGTCGTAATAAAAAAGCAAGCTGGCGAACCCGACAAGCGACAGCGACTCGCGCGTCACATCCCCAATGGTGTCGGACACGGCGCGCTGCACTTGACCAACGTCATTGGTCAGCCGAGACATCAGCCGACCGGTGGTCTGTGTGGAAAAAAATGCGACCGACTGCCCCAGGATGTGGCGGAACAGGACGTTCCGCAAATCCCGTACGACCCGCTGCCCGACGTCGGTCATGAGGTAACTGGAGAGGTACGCCCCGATCCCTTTCAGGAGATAGACAATGAGAATGGCTATCGCGATGGGGGCCAGGTTCTCGCGGCTTGGAAGCACCTCATCGAAGATTGGCTGAATCAGGGCGGCGACACCCGCGGACGCGGCGCCATAGAGCACCATCGCCCCCAGCGCCCCCGCCAGTCTGGCTCGATGGGGACGCGCGTACTGGAGGAGACGTAAGAGGACCTTCACTGGCTGAGCCGCAGCACGCGCGAAACGACCTCGCTCACCGTACCGGCCTCATGGCGTCGGTCTGTTCGCCCAGCGATCCAGATATCGCCAGTGCCACTGGAAATGAAGATAGCGCGCGACCTAGGCCCGACCAATGGAATAGTAGGTAAATTCGACCTGTTTCATTTGGTCAGGCGAGAACAGGTTGCGGCCATCGAACATGACCGGTGCACGCATCAGTTTCCGCATTCTCGCAAAGTCCGGTGTGCGAAACTCGCTCCACTCCGTCACGATCGCAAGGCAATCGGCGCCGTCGAGAGCATCGTAGTTACCGGCCGCCAGGGCGATGCGGCTGCCGAACAGGGCCTTGGCGACGGGGAGGGCTTCCGGGTCGTATGCCTGCACCTTGGCGCCTTCCGCGAGCAGTGCATTGATTAGCGGCACCGCCGGTGCCTCCCGCATGTCGTCCGTCTTCGGCTTGAATGCGAGGCCCCACACGGCCACAACCTTGCCCTTGAGCGGTGTGGCCCCGCCGAAATGTGCGCGCATCTTCGATAACAGGATCGTCTTTTGAGACGCGTTGACCGACTCGACCGCGCGAAGCGTCCGAAAGTCATACTGCTTTTGCGCCGCAAAGCGGATCAGGGCCTGCACATCCTTCGGAAAGCAGCTGCCGCCATACCCGATACCAGGAAACAGAAATGACGATCCGATGCGGCGATCCGCGCCGATCGCCCGGCGCACCTGATCGACATCGGCTCCAACCAGTTCACACACATTGGCCACCTCGTTCATGAACGAGATACGAAGCGCCAGCATCGCGTTCGCCGCGTACTTCGTCAGTTCGGCGCTGGCGCAGTCCATCACCATGACGGGCGCACCGGTGCGAGTGAACGGGTCATACACCTCGCGCATGAGCCCCTCGGCTCGCGGATCTTCCGCTCCGATGACCACTCGATCCGGCTTCATGAAATCGTCGACCGCGGCCCCCTGTTTCATAAACTCGGGATTACTCACCACGCTGAAGGGGTGTGTCGTCTCCCGCCGAATCACTTCGCGGACCTGCGCGCTCGTGCCGACGGGCACGGTGCTCTTGTCGACGATGACCTTGTAGCCGTTCATCGCCTTGGCGATGTCGCGCGTAACCGCGAGCACCTGGCGCACATCCGCCGATCCGTCCTCTCCGGGCGGTGTGCCGACGGTGATAAAAATGACGGCCGCGTCACGCACGGCCTTCGGCAGCGTGGCGCTGAATGTCAGCCTCCGCTCCAACCGGTTCCGGCGAACCAGTTCCTCCAGACCCGGTTCATAGAACGGCATCTTTCCACGGCGAAGGGCTCGGACTTTTGCATCGTCCTTGTCCACGCACACGACGTCATTGCCGCTCTCCGCCAGGCAGGCCCCGGCGACAAGCCCGACGTACCCAGTTCCAACGACCGCGATCTTCACCGAGCTTCCCTTCTGGAGGGAGCGATGTGCCTCACAAACACTGACGCTATCATAGCGAAACCATGAACCGGCCGGCAGAGTCCCACAGTGCGGCATGGCGATGCGACAGTGCCGCTCTTTGCGTCGACGACCCTGTTACTCCGACAGATACCTGCCTGTCCGACGGCAGACCTGAGCCCGGCCAACACGCGGAGAGCGCGCAGATGAGAGTGCATGCGCGAGAACTGACATGGCCGCAGACGGGCGTGGGACAATTCCTGGAGGACATGCGCAGCGCGTGGTCGACGCTGCCAGACGGGCGGTATTTTATGAACACAGAGGACGTCGATGTTCGCGCAGCGATTCATCCGCGCCACCGACGCGTGCTCTGTACCGTTGACCCCGAGGTCGCGCATCTCAGGGGCCGCTCCGCCGCCTCGGTACCGCGAGCGGCGGAGGCGGCCTCTGGGCGATTCCGACGGCCTGCGAGCGAAAATAGCAGCCGGCGTGAGCAGCCTGTGTGCGCGCATCCATCACGCAGCGGCGCCGGCGGCCCGATATGAAGGATGGCATGCACAACGATCTAAGGGCCCCTCAGCCATGAGCCCCGCCGATCGGTTCGCCTGGGATTGCCCCTCCTGCGGCCGTCAGGTTCCCCGACGGATTGCCACGTGCCGATGTGGAGGTGCCCAGCCGCGTGACGCCGCCTCGATCGACACCCGTCCGGCGGATCCAGAGCCGGGCCCGGGCGGAACCCGCAGCAGCGTCCCTCTCATCATTGGGCTCCTGCTCGGACTCGGACTCGCGTCGGTGTTCTTCTGGCAGCGCGCGGCTCCGACGACCGCGGAGCGAGAGTCGAACTCGGCGGGCGCGCCTGCGGTGCCCGACTCCGCCGGCGACCGAGCGGCGAACCCACGGCTGGAGGTGACCCCAGATCGCTCAGATCAGGAGCCTGCCGCTCGTGACCGCATCAGCCCTGTCCCACGTGCGGACGTCGGATCCGCGCGCGAGTCGTTGGCTGAGCTTCGACGTGCGGGCGATGTTACGGACGACGGGCGGCCTGTGCCTGATTTACCGCCGTCACAAACAGGGCTCGAGGACATCATCGCACAGGCGCTTCCGTCGGTTGTGTCTATTCAGGCGGGCCAGGGCCGAGGTACGGGCTTCTTCGTAGGGCGAGATACCGTACTGACCAACGCCCATGTGGTCGGAGCGCAGTCGTCGGTTCAGCTATCGGTCGGAGGAAAGGCGTACACCGCCAGGGTCACCAACGTCTCCACCAGCACGGATCTGGCGGTGTTGCAGGTCAGCAACGCCGACGCCAACCAACCGGCGCTCACACTCGGCACGGCGACCGGATTGCGCGCCGGCCAGGAGGTCATCGCGATCGGCTCCGCGCTCGGCGTGCTCTCGAACACGGTCACGCGCGGCATCGTCAGCGCGATCAGAGAGACCGGTTCAGTCACCCTCATACAGACCGATGCGGCAATTAACCCCGGCAACAGCGGCGGGCCCCTGGTTGACCGGTCCGGCGTCGTCATCGGCGTCAATTCGATGCGCATCGCGGCGGCGCAGGGCGGGGAAGGCATCGCGTTCGCCGTCGCGATCGATCACGCCGTCCAACTCCTTGGTGGCGCTGCGTCCTCTGCGACAGCCACGCCACTGCAGGGCCTCAACCGTCTCATGCGCGGCGCGCCGCCAGCCGACGACAGTCGTGAGCAGGGGGGGCAGGATTACGCCCGCGCACTGGATGAGGCGGCACGACGCGGCGAAGGCATCGACACCTTCTTGGACAGTTATGCGGACAGTTGCATCGCCACGGTGATCCGCACGGGCGACCGTGCATGGTTTGCGGTGTACCAACCTGACGGTGTGCGGTTGACAGCCGCGTCGGGCTACGACTGCGACGCCTGGCTAACGAGAGTACGCGCCGAGGCCGAGCGTGTCCGCGTGACGGTCGTCGCTGCCACCGAAGCCGCTCGGCGGCAAGGGGTCTACCCAGGGGTCATGCGGGACCTCCGGCGACAGCATCGGATGGAGTGGTCTGGATGGGAGCGATAGCAGTCCGTGGTGAAAGCCCGGCGTGGCACCTAACGCGGATTTCACGAGCCAGGCACTTCTGAAATCCGCGCTAGACGAGCGACACGCCTCGTGAACAAGGCGCGACGACTGAAAATACCGCCTGTACTTGAAGGAGGAGCAACGCAGGTCGCGAGGATGCGTCGCTCGTCGAATGCAGACGGACTTTCACCACGGGCTGCTGAACCAGTGACCGTAAAGGACCATCTCACCTGGTGACCACGAGTCGCGCGCCTGGGCGAGGCCGCCAGGCGTCCACGATCCATGAAGGTATGATGCAGGCATGCGAGTCGCGATCGATGCCCGAAAACTGCACGATTTCGGCATCGGCACGTATACGCGAAACCTGTTGCGGCATCTCGCCCGTATCGATCATGACAACGAGTACATCCTTCTCTGTCATCGGCGGGATCTCGGCATAGGCGCCGAGCTCGGCCACAATTTCAGGACCGTGCTTGAACCGTCGCACAACTACTCCATTCGCGAACAGTTTCACGTCCCGTGGGTGCTCCACCGCGAGCGACCTGATGTCTTTCATGCGCCGCACTACGCCATGCCGCCCGCCGTCCGCTGCCCGTCGATCGTCACGATTCACGACTGCATTCATCTCGTGTTCCCGCAGTACTTACCAAACCGTGCCGCGTATCTGTACGCGAAGGCGTCCACGTGGGCCGCGGCCCGGCGCTCGCACAGAATTCTCACCGTCTCTGAGGCCTCCAAGCGCGACATCATCCGCCTGCTGAATGTTCCAGCGGAAAAGATCGTCGTGGTGTACAACGCGATCGACGAGCGATTTGGCGTCGCGCCGTCGGACGAAGCCATCGCGCGGGTCCGAGAACGCTACCAACTCGACCACCGGTTCGTGCTGTACGTTGGCAACATCAAGCCGCACAAGAATCTGGTCCGCCTTGTTGAGGCATTCGATCAACTGCGCGCGCGCGGCTTCGATGATCTGACGCTGCTCATCATCGGAGACGAAATCTCCAAGCTGCCGGCGCTGCGACGGGCGGTTCATAGCCACAAGCTGCATAAGCACGTTCGATTCCTGGGGTACCTCCCGGACGACACGTTGGCCGTGCTGTACCGCCTCGCAGATGTGTTCGTCTTCCCTTCCCTGTACGAGGGCTTTGGCCTACCGCCGCTCGAGGCCATGGCATGCGGAGCACCCGTCGTCACCTCGAGCGTCTCGTCCTTGCCCGAGGTCACCGGCGACGCGGCGGTGTTGGTCGACCCGTACAACGCGGCATCGATCGCCGATGGCGTCGCCAAGGTATTGAACGACCCGGCCCTCAGAGATGAGATGCGTGTGAAGGGAATCGCGCGCGCGCGTGAGTTCTCCTGGGAGCGATCTGTCTCCCGCACCAGAGACATCTACCACGAGGTGGCAGGACACGTGATGGTCCCGGAGGCATGAGCACGGCGCTGGTGCACGACTGGCTGACCGGCATGCGCGGTGGTGAGCGGGTACTCGAATCACTGTGTGGGCTCTACCCCGATGCCGACATCTTGACGCTGTATCATCGGCGCGGCTCGGTGTCCGCGCACATTGAGCGACACTCGATCACGACCTCATTCGTCCAGCGCCTGCCCCTGGCCCGGGCCTACTACCGGCACTATCTCCCGCTGTTTCCGATGGCGGTCGAGCAATTCGACCTCACTGCGTACGACCTGGTCATCAGCTCAAGCCACTGCGCCGCGAAGGCCGTGATCCCGTCTGGGCGGGCAAGGCACCTGTGCTACTGCCATTCCCCCATGCGATATGCGTGGGATCAGTTCGATGGGTATTTCGGCCCGGAACGAGTAGGAGCGCTCGCCAGCCGCTGGGTGTATCGGCCGGCGTTGGCAAGGCTGGCGCGATGGGATGCGTCAACGACAACACGTGTGCACCGTTTTGTCGCCAATTCCGAGCATGTTGCGGGCCGGATCCGCCGATACTATAATCGCTTGGCAACGATCGTACATCCACCAGTAGACACGGTCTTCTTCCACCCCGCAGACGTTCCTCTGGGTAGTCACTTTCTGATCGTGTCGGCGCTGGTTCCCTACAAGAGAATCGATCTCGCGATCGCAGCGTGCGAACGCGCTGGCGCGACGCTCCGTATTGTGGGCGACGGGCCGGATCGAACCAGACTGGAGGCACAGGCCGGCCCGACCGTTGAGTTTCTGGGTCGCCTCGGCGATGACGCGGTGCGGGATGAGTATCGCCGGGCGCTCGCGGTCCTACTGCCCGGTGAAGAGGACTTCGGCATCGTACCGGTAGAAGCACAGGCCTGCGGCCGTCCAGTCGTGGCGCTGGGCCGCGGAGGCGTACTGGATACCGTGATCGATGGAGAGAACGGTGTACTGTTCACCGAACCTGACGCCGGTTCCCTGGCAGCGGCGCTCGAACGAGTGGCGCGGCAGTCATTCGATTCGGCCGGCATCAGCCGGTCTGCTCAACGGTTTTCGCGCGAGTATCACGTCCAGCGCATGCGTGACGTCATTGAAGAAACGGTCGCGGAACCTGTGGGCACCCAATGGTAAACCGGTATAACCGCGCGCTCGTGGTCTGCTACGTGCTCACCGACTCAGTCCTCGCGATGTGGGCGTTTATCCTGGCATACGGCATCCGATTCGAAAGCGGGCTCATTCCAGTACCAAGGGGCTATCCACCGATCGAGCAGTACCTGAACGTGCTGCCATTTATTGCCCTCCTGACACCGCTGGCCTTCCAGTTCCAGGGCGTCTACCGGCTTCGTCGCGGCCGTTCGCGGGTGGACGACTTCTTCGCCGTGTTCATCGGGAGCATCCTCGCTGTCGTTCTTGGGGTGATCTCCACCTTGTATGTGCAGGCCTACTTTGCGTCGGAGGAGGCGAAGGCCCGTGGCGCGTACGAGGTGTCACAGCTCGTCTGGGCATTGTTCCTGGCCCTCAACGTACTGTTTACATATGTCTCTCGCGAAACTGTGCGGGAGTTATTGGAACGTCGGTGGCGGGCGGGGCTTGGTCTCAAACGCGTCCTGATCGCGGGCGCTGGTGATCTTGGGCGCATGGTCGCCGATCGCATTCTGCAACACCGTGAACTGGGATACCAGGTCGTCGGGTTTATCGATGACCGGGCGGGCGGCGACCACATCGGGTACCGTGGGTTGCCGCTGCTCGGAACGCTTCGCGACGTTGGTGATATCGCGACGCGTGAGCGCGTCGATCATTTATACGTCGCGCTCCCTCTGGATGAACACGCGAAACTCCTCGACTTGATGGATCTGACGAGCCGTGAGTGTATCGAGGTCAAGGTCGTACCAGATCTCCTACAGTTCATCGCCCTTCGCGCCCGCCTCGAAGACCTTGAAGGCCTGCCCATCATCAGCGTGAATGATGTGCCACTCCAGGGATTCAATAGCTGGGTAAAACGCGCCCTCGATGTCACGCTGTCAGGCGCCGCCATGCTGGTGTTCGCTATTCCGTTTGGCGTCATCGCTGCTCTTGTGAAGCTCACGTCAGCCGGACCTGTGTTCTATCGGCAGGAGCGCACGGGCCTAGACGGAAAGGCGTTTACCGTGAACAAGTTTCGATCGATGTACCTGAACGCCGAGGGCAAGTCAGGGCCCGTGTGGGCACACGACGACGACCCGCGGGCCACACCACTCGGACGGTGGCTCCGACGACTGGACCTCGATGAGCTACCGCAGTTTCTGAATGTGCTGGTGGGCGATATGTCAATCGTAGGCCCGCGGCCAGAGCGCCCATTCTTCGTCGATCAGTTCAAGCACCGCATCCCTCAGTACATGCTGCGACATAAGGTCAAGGCAGGCATCACCGGGTGGGCGCAGATTAACGGCTGGCGCGGGAACACGTCGCTCGAAAAACGCATCGAATACGATCTGTACTACATCCAGAACTGGTCCGTAGCCCTGGATCTGAAGATCATGTGGCTGACGTTAGTGCGCGGGATGTTTCAGCGTGCGTAACCGGGTGACGTCATGAGGATCGTCGTCACAGGCGCCGCGGGTTTTATCGGTTCGCATCTGTCCGAAGTGCTGCTGGACCGCGGCCATCACGTCGTGGGCATCGACAATCTTCTCACCGGAGACATTGCCAATGTCGCCCACTTACAGAACAGAGCGTTCGATCTTGTTCAGCACGATGTCACGCAGCATATCGATGTCGATGGCGCTGTCGACTTTGTCCTGCACTGGGCCAGTCCCGCCAGCCCCATCGACTATCTTGAGCTTCCGATTCAGACCATGAAGGTCGGATCCCTCGGGACACACAATGCTCTCGGCTTGGCGCTCGCCAAGTCCGCTGGCTTTGTCCTCGCGTCAACGTCTGAGGTCTACGGTAACCCTCTTGAGCATCCGCAGAAGGAGACGTACTGGGGAAACGTTAACCCGATCGGTCCGCGAGGTGTCTACGACGAAGCCAAGCGATTCGCCGAGGCTCTCACACTCGCCTACCACCGCTACCACGGAGTGAACACGAAGATTGTCCGCATCTTCAATACGTACGGTCCGCGCATGCGCCTACGCGACGGGCGTGCCGTTCCTGCGTTCATGTCTCAGGCCATGCACAATGAAGACGTGACCATATTCGGCGATGGCTCTCAGACCAGGAGTTTTTGCTATGTCACCGATCTGGTTGATGGTGTCCTGCGACTCATGGAGGCCGACACCAGCGAGCCGGTCAACATCGGCAACCCGCACGAAGTCACGATTGAGGAAATCGCACGCACCGTGATTCGTCTGATCGGCTCCACCAGCCGCCTCGTGTATCGGCCTTTACCGGTTGATGACCCAAAGCAGCGACGCCCCGATATCACCAGAGCCCGAACGTTGCTGAATTGGGAACCGTCGGTCGATCTCGAAGAAGGCCTGTTAAAAACAATCGGCTACTTCAGACAGAGGGCGACCCGTTGATGAGTTTTCGGAGCCTCATGAAGTAGTCCGCCGCCGACACCACCGTCAGCGCTAACGACAGCCACACCGCGACGTCGATCACGAACGACTGCTCCCGCCGATAGTTGAAGTACATGATCACGACGCTGGTGACGATGAACGTGGCTGTGGCAAGCTTGCCGAGCATCGAGGGCCTGAACGTTCTCGGCCCGGCAGCGAGATTCACGATCGCCACAACTCCGACGATCACCACATCGCGACTGATGACGAACACGGTCAGCCACAGCGGAATGTGATTGGTCAGCGGCAAACTCGGCAACGTCAACACAATGAATGTCGTCACGAGGAGCAGTTTGTCCGCCATCGGGTCAAGCCACGCGCCAAGGCTGGTGCGCTGGCCAGTGATTCTGGCAATAAGCCCATCAAGTGCGTCAGTGATCCCTGCCACCAGAAAAACGACGAGCGACCACCCGAGAAACCCGTACACAAGGAGCAGCACAAACACAGGGATCAACATGATCCGCAGGATCGTGAGCTGGTTCGCGAGTGTCAGATACCCCACTGTGATCAGCGGGAGGAGACAGCAAGGTCCCGTAGACGGGCAACCACGTCGATCGCCTCGGCGCCAGATACCGGGTCCGCAACCTGGAACCGGCCCTCTTCGAGAAGCGGCATCACGCCGGACGCGACCGCGACGGAGGCGGCGGGATAGCTCAGGTGCGCGATGCCCATGTCGGCGATGGTTGGACGTGCCGCGAGAAGAGCACCCACATCCGGGCGCTTCAGAGCCGCCACGGCAACGACTCGGCTCACGGCCCCTGCCAGGTCACCACGCGTAATCGGCGCGCCCGGCTGAAATGTGTGATTGGCATATGGATCCATGACCCCTCTCCGGGCGACCTGGGCAATCCAGGCGGCGGCCCAATGCCCTTGCGCGTCGGTGACCACCATGTCGCGCTCCGGTGCGTCGCGGAGCACGTCCTCCAGCCGAACCCCCAACAGGGCAGCCAGGTCTCCCCGCGATATCCGGTCCAGGCGTGCGACCGCCCGGAACTCAGCCGGCAACTGCGTATCCCGCGCCTCCCCCACGACATCGGCGATCCGCGCCCTCAGATCGTCGCTCGGCTCGATCGCCGAGGCGCGTCGGTATGCGGATGCCGCACCCTCGAAGTCTTGCCGTTCAGCAAGCAGATCGCCGATCTGAATCAGGGAGAGCGCATCGCCAGGATCAAGCGCAGCCGCTCGCCGAAACCGGTCGAGTCCCGCTTCCACATCTCCGTCTGCGCGATCGAGCATGCCGAGTTCCCTGTACAGAAAGGCACTGTCGGGTGACACACTCAGCGCCCGTTCGTACCCGGCCCGTGCCTCCGCCGTCTCCCCGCTGGCAGCCGCGCCGCGCGCCGATTCGATAACCTCCTGTAGGATGCGAAACCGCAGCACGTCGATGCGGCTGCGTACGTTGTCCAGCGAGGGGTCGACCATCAGCGCTGCCTCCAACGCCTCAAGCGCAGGGGCGCTCCGGTCGAGCGCAAGTAGCGTCTGCCCACGACCGACAAGCGCGGGAGCATACATGGGGACCGCCACCAACACGGCATCGAACCCACCGAGCGCGCGATCGTACTCGCGTCTGGCCAGCGCCACGTAGGCGCCCCCCGTCCCGGCCGGATACAGCCCTGGGCTCCGCCGTACGGCATCCGCGAATTCCCGCTCCGCGCTAACGAGGTCGTCGTTCTGGAGGTAGCGCCAGCCGCGGTCCACGTCACCTGCGGCATCGGCCGTGTGCAACAACTGCGGAAGGGCCGGATAGACGAACTCGGGATAGGAGAGAGCCTCGGGCAGCGACGGGGCAACGCGAGTGGCACAGCCGGCCAGCAACGCCAGCAGCATCAGCGTCCCCCCAACGACTCCTCGACTACACCCCATGACCTGCCTCCTCCACGACAACCGGTACTGTCAACTGCTCAATGTATCGTCTCGGCACGTCGGCCTCAATGACGACTCGGTCACCGGTGGACACGTGACTGATCACGCGAGCCACCCGATACAGACGCGCGATCTGCTGCCGATCACAATCCTGCCCATTGTCGAAGGTTATCGCAATACGACGCGTATCGAGCGCGACACGCGATGCCACCATCTGAATCAGCTCCTCTATGCCCTCGCCGGTAAGCGCCGAAATCACCCCCGCCGCCGGGTCCTGCTCACGTATCCGGCGCCGTTCGTCCTCGGTGAGCGCGTCTGCCTTGTTGTAGACGTCCAGGACCGGCACCTCAGTTGCCCCGACCTCGTCAAGCACACGCCGCACGGCTCCGATCTGCTGCTCGCGATCCGCACTGGCGGCGTCAATCACGTGGAGCGCGAGGTCCGCCTCGGGCACCTCCTCGAGCGTCGCTCGGAACGCCGCAATCAGGGCGTGAGGGAGCCTGTCGATAAACCCGACCGTATCCGATATCAAGAGCTCGCGCCGATCGGGGAGACACACCTTGCGCAGCAAAGGATCAAGCGTCACGAACAGCGCGTCTGACGCGATGGCCCGCTCTTGCGTCACTCGATTGAAGAGAGTCGTCTTGCCCGCGTTGGTATAACCGACGAGCGCGATCGTCGGCACCGACCGTTTCTGCCGACGTTCGCGCAGCTGCGTGCGACGGTGGCGCACGTGCTCAATCTCCCGTTGAACGGTCTTGATCCGGACACGAATACGACGCCGGTCCGTCTCGAGCTTCGTCTCGCCAGGGCCTCTAGTGCCGATACCACCACCAAGTCTCGATAGCGCTACGCCACTGCCTGCCAGCCTGGGCAACATGTACTTGAGCTGGGCCAACTCGACCTGCCACTTCCCTTCTCGGGTGCGGGCGCGGCGCGCAAAAATATCCAGAATGAGTTGCGTGCGGTCAATGACGGGGAGCTGCAGCGTGTCTTCGAGCTGACGGAACTGTGCCGGCGTCAGCTCGTTGTCAAACATGACGACGTCGACATCAGCCTCGGCGCACGCAGCGGCGAGCGCCAAGACTTTGCCCCGGCCGATGCAGGTCGCCGGATCCGGCCTGCGTCGCTCCTGCAGCATCCGCAACGCGACGCACGCTCCAGCGGCGTCGGCGAGTCCCGCGAGTTCCTCAAGTGACCGCTCCGCCTGGACACGCCTAGCCGGACCGGTGACGAGACCCACCAGGGCAGCGCGTTCCTGTCGAGGCGACGACGATAAGCGGCGGGCGCACATGGGTGAGAGCGAAGGCCCCTCAGTAGGCGGACGGATTCTGTCCGGCTCCAACGATGCTACAGGCGACAATCACGTTCAGGTTCCGTCGACCAGCCTCCTCAAGCAGCATGGAGCTCTCGGCACCAGGATTGAGCCAGATCTCACCAATCTGTTTCCGTTCGAACTCGGGTAGGAGCTGAAGACCCACTTCCGGTTGTACGTACACGGTGGCCATGTCGATCCTCCCTGGTACGTCGAGCACCGACGCATAGGTCGCGATCCCTTCCACCTCGGTCTCGTTGGGATTAATCGGGATGACTCGATGTCCTTCTGCTCTGAACGCGCGCAGAGCCTTGTTGCCAAACTTGCTCCGGTCGCTCGATGCACCCACGATCGCGACGGTCTTGGACATGCGGCGATTATGACAGGCTGGCCGCCCCGTCCGATAGAATGATTCGCTGTGCGCCGTTCGGCATTGCTCCTCGTCGCCATCTCCTCTGTCACGTTTCTGCTCGGCGTTGGACGTCCTGCGATCACTGATTCCGACGAAGGATTCTATGCGGAGGCCGCGCGCGAGATGGTCACGGACGGCGATTGGCTGACGCCTCGCTTTAACTACGAGGACCGCTGGCAGAAGCCGGTGCTCTACTACTGGTTGACCGCCGCGACGTTTGTCGTGACCGGCTCTGGCGAGTCAGCGGCCCGTTGGTGGTCGGCCCTCTCGGGCGTGGGACTGGTCCTGCTGACGTGGGCGGCCGCCCGACGATACACCGCGGACGACGAAGCGGCTTGGCTGGCGGGAGCGATCACGGCGACCTGCTACGGCTACTTCGCCATGGCACGCCTGGCGCTACCCGATCTCCCTCTGGCGTTTCTCGTCACGCTGGCGATCTGGTCCGCGCTCGAGAGCCGGTGGATAGTCGTGGGCATCGCCGCTGGACTCGGACTGCTCATGAAGGGCCCCGTCGCGCTGGTCATTCCGGCCATCGTCCTGGCGCCGATCTGGTGGCGGGAGCGCACCACGATGGTCATTCACACGCGTGACATTGCGACTGCGGCGCTGCTCTGCGGCGTGATCGCCCTGCCCTGGTACGGCGCGATGACAGCCGAACACGGCGCCGCCTACCTCAGGAGTTTTCTAATTGGAGACAATCTAGAACGCTTCGCGACCGCTCGGTTCAACGCACCCCGGTCGATCTGGTTCTACCTTCCCATTCTGATCGGCGGCATGCTCCCCTGGTCGATGTACCTCATCACGCTGCCGTGGCCGTCCGCCGTCTTGGTCCTGCGACGACGGCGACAGCTGACCGAGGCGGAGTGGCGCCTGTTGCTCTGGGCGTTTGTGCCGCTGCTCTTCTTCACGCTGTCCATCGGCAAACAGCCTCGCTACATCCTGCCGGTGCTTCCGCCTCTGGCGATTTTGCTTGCGCGATCGATCGCGACCCGCATCGCACGCACCAGCATCGGCACGCAGTCCGGGCTCGCAATCGCGACCTGGGCCACGAGCGCGTTGTACGCCGTCCTCGCGATACTCCTCTACCGGGCCAGACCCATTCTTATTGGTACCTATCCCCTGCTGACGACGACCGGTATCGCACTCTTCGTGGCATCCGCCGGTGCACTCGCCTGGGTGTCGACATCACGGAAATGGCATCGTCTTCCTGTCGTGGCCACCTTCTGTGCGGCGGTCTTGCTGCTATCGATGCAGTTCGGCGCGCTGTCGGGCAGGCGACCCGAGCCGGTAGAACAGATCGCAGATCTCGTCCGCGAACATCGCGTCTCGGACCAGCCGGTAGGGGCCTACCAGGTCTTCGTCCGCAACTTTGTGTTCTACACCCACTTCAAGCAGCAGGTCCTGTACGACGAGCAACTCGCGCTTAATTTCCTCCAGTCGCGTGAGCCGGTCCTGCTCGTGGTGCGCGCCGGCGATCTCCCCCGGCTTGAAGCGATATCGGGGATCTCTACCACGACCTTGGGCGAAGTACCCTATCTGAACGTGGCGAACATTCGTCTGCGCACGCTGATCGCACCGATCGCAGCGCAAGACATTGAGACCGTACTTCTGGTTACGAATCGCTGACGTCAACCAACGGCATGGCACCAACCGAGATGCACGACCGCCCCAATTGGTACTCCGTGTTAGGCGTGAAACCGTCCGCCACGTTCGTCGAGATTCGCGCCGCCTATCGCCGACAGGCGCTGGCCCTGCATGCCGACCGTCTTCGGTCCGCGGAGACACCAACTGGGCTGGACCGTGTGTATGACAGGCTGAACGAGCTCGGCGACGCCTATCGGGTCCTGCGACATCCCAATACACGCGGCGCGTACGATCTCGCTCGCGAAAACCACTCTTCACCCCTCCCGGATTCTGTGCGAAAGAGCGAACCTGCTCTGCCCCGCTACAAGACGCGAGCGAGACGGCCCGGGGAAAACAGGCGCAGGCTCGGTCGGGTCGCGGTTGTCCTGGGTTTTGGACTGCTTGTCCTGTGGGCCGTCGTTGTCAGCATCGCCGACCGCCGTCAGGCCGCGGCATCGATGCTCTCCAGCCCGTCGGGCATCGCGAACGCGCCTGTCTCCGAGCGCTGAGCATAGCTACAGGGCTTTTCATGACCATCTGGCGTTCGAATAGCCGCACCGCCGAACATGTTTCCTGCACTCGGCGGGAGCGACTCGTGGAGACGGTGTGTGCACGAGCACACGACTTGCCCAGTAAGTACAGCGACTATGTGAAAAGTGCTCTCTCTAAACCGGTGCCGCGCCGGCACCCTGCACCGCCGCTACTAGCCTGGGAACGTAATTCGTTGCGGAAGGCCCGGATCGCGGCGCCAGGATGACGAGCGCGGATTTCACCTGTCCTGGATGGCGGCACGTCGGGAGCCACGGGCGCGTGAAATCCGCGCCAGGCGCGACGACCGAGGATACTGGCCATACGTGAGGGAGAGGCAACGCTGCCGGGTGGGATGCCCCGCCCTGGACTTGTGTGACCAATCGCGTTTTCAGGGGTCTATGCGGGAAAGATCTTGCCCGGGTTCAGGATCCCATTGGGATCGAAGGCGATCTTGACGCGCCGCATCAGGGCGATCTCGTCTGGGGAGAGCTCGATGCCGATGTAGGGCGCCTTCGAGAACCCGATTCCGTGCTCGCCACTGATGGAGCCCTCCAGCGCCACGACGCGCTCAAAGAGCACGCGAACGGCCTGTTCCGCCCGCGCATGCTGCACGAGATCGGTATGATCGACCATCAGATTCACGTGGATATTCCCGTCGCCGGCGTGGCCGAACGCGGCAATCCTGAGGTCGTAGTCCCTCTTGAGCCCCTCGATCACGCCGAACAGCTCGGGGATGCGCCCGCGCGGCACGACGACATCGTGATTGATCTTCAGAAGTCCGGTCGCCTTCAACGCCGGTGACAACACCCGCCGCAGATGCCACAGCCGGTCACGCTCGTCCTCGTTGGCCGCCGGTGACACACGGGTCGCGCCCGCGTCGCGGCACGCGCTGGCGACGCGACTGATCTCGGCGTCAACAGCCGCCTGGGGCCCGTCGACTTCCACGATCAAGGCCGCGCCTGTATCCGGGGGCACCAGCGTCTTACCCAGATGGTCGTTAACTGCGAGCAAGGAGTCCCCGTCTATCAGTTCAAGGGCTGCAGGCACGACGCGTCGGTCAATCAACGCCGTGACGGCACGTACTGCTGCGCGGACATCACCGAACAACGCCAAGAGCGTCGCGCGCGCTGGTGGCATCGGGATGAGCCGCAGCGTGATCTTCGTGATGATCGCCAACGTGCCTTCAGACCCGACCAGGAGCCGTGTCAGGTCATACCCGACGACGTTCTTCACCGCTTTCGACCCCGTCTTGACCACCTCGCCCGTCGGCAGGACCGCCTCGAGCGCCAGGACGTACTGCCTCGTCGTTCCATACTTGAATGCGCGTGGCCCGCCAGCACACTCGGCCACGTTGCCGCCGAGCGACGACGTTTCAAGACTGGCGGGGTCCGGGGGGTAGAACAGGCCGACGCGTTCTACAGCTCGCTGAAGATCACCCGTGATGACGTGGGGCTCAACAACGGCCAGAAGATTCGCCTGATCGATTTCGAGGATGCGATTCAGCCGCTCCATCGACACGACGACGCCGCCGCAGGTCGGGACCGCGCCCCCTGTGTAGCCGGTGCCGGCGCCGCGCACCACCAGCGGCACACGATGCTCGTTGCATAGCCGCGCGATCGCCGCGATTTCCGGCGTGCTGGCTGGGAGCACGACAAGGCCAGGGGCATGGCCTTGGCCGAGTGCATCCCGTCCGTACACATCGAACGACGCCGCGTCGCTGCGCGCGTGTGCGGCCCCGACAATCCCACGTACGGTCGTGACGAACCGTTCGGCTAGCGTGGGCTCCATCTCAGTCGCCCCGAAGCACCCGCGCATCAACAACTCGAGTACGCGTCTTCATCCTTCCGCCTCCGCCGCGCCGCGATCCTGGGTCAGCGCGACGCGCCGGTCTTGGCCGTCTGCAACGATTCAGCGAACCGCAGGATACGCGTCGCACCATCCCGCAGCGCCTCCATTGACGTGGCATAGGAGATTCGCAGGTATCCGGGTGCGCCAAATCCTTCGCCAGGCGTGACGACAACGTGTTCCTGCTCCAGCAATGCCTGAGCGAATTCGGTGGACGTCTTCAGACCGTCCGGCGACAGCAGTCCCGAGATATCGGGAAACAGATAGAAGGCGCCCTTAGGCTTCACGCACTGAATCGCGGGGTGCGCCGTTAACCATTCGTGGATGTTGTCGCGTCGTCCGCGATATTCGTTCAACATCGCCGTCACCGCATCCTGGGGCCCGCTGACCGCAGCGAGCGCCGCCTTCTGCGTAATGGACGTGATGTTCGATGTCGTCTGGCCCTGGATGACGTTGAAGGCCCCCGTCAGCGCCTTCGGGGCGATGGTCCAACCACAGCGCCAGCCGGTCATTGCGTACGCCTTCGACGCCGACCCGGCAAGAATCGTCCGATCACGGTGGCGGTCGAACAGGACCTTCGGCAGATTGTGAGGAACCGCGTCGTATATCAGTTGCTCGTAGCAAAGATCGACGATGACCCAGATGCCGCGCGGCGCGGCCGCCTCCGCGATCGCCGTCACCGCGTCCTCGTCGACGAGCGCGCCGGTCGGGTTGCACGGCGAGTTGATGATGATGGCTTTGGTTCGCGACGAGATGGCCGCCACCATCGCGTCGGCATGCACAGAGAACCCGTCCGCCGAGCGCATCGGCACGATGACGGGCTTGGCACCCACCAGCTTCACCTGCTCGGGAATCGTTGGCCAGTACGGCGCGTGGGTAATGACTTCGTCGCCTTGATCAAGGAGGGCGAGTGCCGAATTGAACAACGCCTGCTTACCGCCGGCGGTAAGCAGTACTTCCGCCGGCGTGACCTCGATGCCGTAGTCGCGAGTGTAGCGGGCGCAGATGGCGTCGCGGAGCTCCGGGATGCCGGCGGCCGCAGTGTAGCGCGTAAAGTTTGCATCTATCGCGGCCTTGCCGGCCGCCTTGATGTGCTCGGGGGTGTGGAAATCCGGCTCGCCGGCGCTGAAGTCGACAACATCGACCCCAGCGCGTCGGAGTCGCTCCGCCTCTGCCGCCACTTTGAGCGTGGCCGACGCCGATACCTGCGCGAGACGCTGTGCAAACATTCCTTCGATCTCCTGAACCTGTTGAACTCGATACGACCGAGGCGGCTACCCGCCGTCTGCTTTGAACCGCATCCAGCGCTCAACGGCCGGTGGCACGAGACCGCTGACCTCGCCGCCAAGCTGGAAGACTTCCTTGATGAGCCGAGAGCTGAGATAGGTGTATTGTTCGGCCGGCATCATGAACACCGTCTCGAGCGTGGGCTCAAGGTGACGATTCATGAGGGCCATCTGAAACTCGTACTCGAAATCCGAGACGGCGCGCAGACCGCGCACTATTGCGCTGGCGCGCCGCCGCCTCGCGTACTCCACGAGCAACCCGTCAAACACATCGACTTCGATATTTGGGTACTCCTTGAACACTTCGCGAATGATGGTCACGCGCTCGTCGGAGGTGAACAGCGGTTCTTTTTCGCCGTGCACGAGCACCGCCACGATGACGCGCTCAAAGAGACGCGTCCCGCGCAGGATGATATCGACATGCCCATTTGTCACCGGGTCGAAAGAACCGGGAAATATCGCCAGGCGGCCACTGGGCGCGACCGGTGAGGTCATCGCAACTCCTGCTGGGCCCACGCCAGTGGACCCGCCACATTTACAACGCCAGGCCCGCGCTCTTACACCCGGCTAAACAACGTCAGGGCGCTGTCGCCCGACGTGACGTCTCGCACGCGACTCAGTGTGCCCGGCACCTCGCACTCGCGCCGGCTGGCGCGCTCCAGCACCAGCAACCCGTCGGCGGTCACTCGACTGGCCGCCGCCTCGAGCACCTGCATGAGCGTGTCGGGGTCTATGTCGTACGGAGGATCCAGCAGGACGAGGTCACACGCCGCGTCCCCGCGGGTGCGCCGTAGCACGGACGCGACGTCACCGCACTCGATAGTATAGCCCTGCTTCGCACAGCATAACGCGAGGTTCGCCTCGATCAGAGCCGCGGCTCGGGGGTCGTGTTCGATGAAGGTGACATGCGCCGCGCCACGGCTCATCGCCTCCACGCCTACCGCGCCAGTCCCCGCGAAGCCATCGAGCACGCTGGCCCCTTCCAGCCGCGGCGACAGAATATTAAACAGCGTCTCCCGAAGTTTGTCTGAGGTCGGCCGCAGCCCCTCCCACGACGGCGCCTTGAGCCGCCGTCCCTTGAATTGTCCGGCGATGACGCGCACTAGTGGCCTGTCCTTGTCATAGCTAAAGTGCCTTTCGGGCGGGGCATCCCGACTGCCGGCGTTGCTTCTCTCTCGAATATGGCCAATATGCTCGGTCGTCGCGCCTCGCGCGAATTTCACTGTCCGCAGGGCGCTCCGCACCTATGAAATTCGCGCTAGTCAGCCGGGTGCCGCGCTCAAAAATCCACTTTACCTATGACAAGGACCGGCCACTAACCCACTTCGATGAGGCCGAACTGGTGCTGCCATCGCTGCTCCACATACGCACGTAACTCCGTCTGCAGCGCACCCTCCGACACCAGGCGCCTCGCCTCCTGATGCGCCTCCTCCATGATCTCGCGATCGCGGACCAGATCGCCCGTCCGAAGCTGAGGGAGGCCTGACTGGCGCGTGCCAAAAAAATCTCCGGGCCCGCGCAACTCGAGATCCCGCTCCGCGATCGCAAACCCGTCATTGGTTGATTCCAGCGCCTTCAAACGCTCGCGAGCGTCGTCGGTCCACGGCGACTGGTAGAGCAGCACGCAGTGCGACGCCCACGCGCCTCTGCCGACGCGGCCCCGAAGCTGATGCAGTTGCGAGAGTCCGAACCGCTCTGCATGCTCCACCAGGATCACCGACGCGTTCGGTACATCCACTCCCACTTCCACGACTGTGGTCGAGACCAAGATGTGAATCTGACCGGCCGCAAACGCATGCATGACGCGGTCCTTGGCATCGGGCTTCATGCGCCCGTGCAACAGCGCGACGCGGTACGCCTGGAACACATCGGCCTGCAGCTTGTCCGCCATCTCGGTTGCTGATTTGAGATCGATCTTTTCTGACGCCTCTACCAGTGGATAGATGACGTAGGCCTGTCGTCCGCGGTCCAGCTCGTCGCGAACCAGTTGATAGATCTCCTGCCGCCGTGATTCCGGCTGCACCGTGGTCTGCACCGGCGTGCGCCCCGGTGGCAGGTCGGGAATCTTCGACACATCGAGTTCGCTGTAGTCGGTCAATGCGAGCGTGCGCGGGATGGGTGTCGCAGTCATCAACAGCACATCCGGCCGCAGTCCCTTGGCGCGCAGTGCAGCGCGCTGCGCCACGCCGAACCGGTGCTGTTCGTCGATCACCACCAGGCCGAGCTTGTGAAAACGAACCCACTCCTGCACGAGTGCGTGGGTGCCAACAAGCAGATTCGTCGTCCCGCGCTCGATGTCCGCAAGAAGCGTTTGCTTCTGCACGCCGGTCGTGCTCCCGGTGAGCAACCCGACACGAAAGCGTGATTTCGACAGCAATCGTGCGATGTTCCCGTAGTGCTGCCCGGCCAGAATCTCGGTCGGCGCCATGAACGCCACCTGCAGGCCGTTCTCCATCGCCACGAGCGCGGCCAGCAGTGCCACGATCGTCTTACCGGCACCCACGTCGCCCTGCAGCAGCCGGTGCATGGGTGGCGGCTGCCGCATGTCGTCGACGATCTCCTTGACCGCCCCTCTTTGACCAGGCGTGAGCCTGAACGGCAGAATCTTCGCTGCGACGCCACGAATACGGTCGTCCACCGTGGGTACGAACGGCTTGGCCTCGACGCTGCCGGCATGACGCCGCCACGCATGACCCATCTGAAACAGAAAAAACTCCTCGAAGATCATGCGACGCTGCGCGGGTGTGCGAAAGGCGTTGAGCCGGTCAACAGATTCCTCATTCGGGGGAAAATGCGACGCCTCGATTGCCACCCTCCTCGGCACTAGCTGCAGCCTGTCGCGAAGATCCACTGGCAGGAGATCGGGCAACTCTGCTGCCAGCTGATCGATCGCGGAGCGCGCGAGCGTGCGCTGCATGTTCGGGGTGACCGAACCAGTCTTCTCGTAGAACGGCACGATCCGGCCAGTGCGGACGCCCGAGATCTCGTCGCTCACCAGCTCGTACTCAGGGTTGAGGAAGTGCAGACCTCTGGAGTCGAACTTCACGTCACCGAATATGACGATCGCCAGATGCGGCTGGAGGATGTCGGCAAGGAAGGCCTGGTTCATCCAGGTGCATCGAATCGCGCCACTCGCGTCGCCGATCACGGCATTGAAAATCGTAAAACCACGCCGCCGCGTCGTCACCAGCCGCGCGCTCTTAATCTCGCCCAGCACCGCCGCCGTGTTGCCGGGTCTCAGCGACACAATCGGCTGCATGCGGCTGCGGTCCTCGTAGCGGAATGGTAGGCGATAGAGCAGATCTTCGACTGTGAGCAGACCGGCGCGTGCGAGATCAGCGGCCTTCCGCGGACCTACACCTTTGAGGAACTGGAGCGATGTGGAGAGGAAGGGTTCGGGGCTCACCAGCTATTGCACGACGACCGCCTGCCCAAGCCCCATGTCGATTCGACGAATACCGGCCGGAAGCTGGAAAGCCTCGTCCAGTCGAAGTCCCAGCGGTCGCTCGGGCGTCCGGGAGTAGTAGGCGGCCAGTTCCTGCAGCATCGCTACCGGGACTGGGAAGCCGGACAGGAGCACGGTCTGCACATCGAGGTGTGCGACGCCATCAGCAGACTGAAGGACCCCGGTGACCGTGACCGGCACCTTTCCTCCAATCAGACTGAACGGATCGAAGCCGCCACCGCTCGGACGCTGCGGGGCGACCACATCCAGATCCACGATTGCCTGCGCGGTTACCCCCCCGCCACCGGCGATCGTGATCTGAGGCTGCGTGATGCCCTCAGGAAGCTGCGCGCGGGAGCGGTACATGAACCAGGAGTTCAGCTCGTCTTCGGTCACCTGGGTCCGCAGCGTGCTGCCCGAGTTGAGCTCGGCACCCTGCTGTTGGATCTGCGCGATTTTCCGATCAAGCGCGTCGGCGCTCTCGCGCGAGACCATCGCCGCCTCAAGCGGAATCAGCGTGACCAGTGCGATGACAATAATCGGTAACCGGCCGAGACTAATGGACATACGGGCCTCCCAAAGCTGACGTTTTCGAGTGTACCACTGTCCACGTTGCGACAAGGCCTGCCGAAAATCAGTACTGAGGGGCGCCAGTCCAGGCGATTAATGGCCTCGCTCACGTTCGGACTATTCCAACAACCGCCCATGGCATTAGAATGGGGCCGGAGGTTGTTCACATGAAGAAGTTGCTGATCGGCGTGGCTGTCTGCGCGGCGTGGTCGGGCCCGGTGGGGGCCCAGGTAAATGCCCCGAACGAGTCTGGCGTGGCGATGGGCCACGTGCACATGAACGTCCGAGACGTGGAAGCTCACAAGAAGTTCTGGGTAGAACTTGGTGCCACCGCCGTTCGCGTCGGGACCGCCGAGGCGGTAAAGATGGACGGTCTGCTGATCGTGCTTCGTGAGCAGGCGCCGACCGGTCCCACGGACGGTTCGACCATCAACCATTTCGGCGTGCTCGTTCCGCAATTTGCAGCCTTGAGGACCCACCTCGAAACGACGGACATCAAGATGGACCCGGCGAGGGAAGGCAGCGGGGACCTGAGGCAGAGTTCTGCCTACGGCCCGGATGAGTTCCGTGTCGAACTTACCGAAGATCCATCGCTCACGACGGGACTGGCCAGTCACCACCTCCACTACAACGTGCCCGACCCGGCGGAGGTCCAGCGGTGGTACGCGGCGACGCTGATGGTCGCACCTGGGACGCGCGCACGGTGGCAGGCAGGCGATGTGCCAGGCATGAATCTGACCTACGGGGCAATTCCAGAGGGTGGTCCGACGCCGGTCCACACCAAGGGCCGGCTGATCGATCACGTCGGTTTTGAGGTGACCAACCTGGAAGCCTTTGCCAAGAAGCTTGAGGCCAGCGGCGTGAAGCTTGATACGCCCTACCAGCGCGATCACGAACTGGGTGTCTCCTCGGTATTTCTGACGGACCCATGGGGCGTCACCATCGAGCTGACCGAAGGGCTCAGGGCCTTCTAGAGGGAACCGGCGAACACGGACGTCCGTGGCAATATAATTACCACGTCCGTTGATCTTCGCCTTTCATTCGCATATAGTCTCGTCATCGATGCCGACCGGCCCCACTCAGGATGGCCTCGGAGACTGGAGATACCGTGCTTCCTCTGACAAAGCGCCAACGCGAGATTCTCGACTACCTTGGCGAGTTCATCCAGCAACACGGGTACGCGCCCAGCCTTGAGGAAATCGGGCGCCGCTTCAACCTGTCGTCGCTCGCCACGGTCCACAAGCACCTCACCAATCTCCAGGAAAAGGGCTTCATCCGACGTGCGTGGAATCGAAGCCGATCCGTCGAGCTAGTCCAGACCCGGGTGGGTGGCCGTGCGATCGAATTGCCGCTGCTCGGGTTTGTCGCCGCGGGCACTCCGATCGAGGCCGTCGCCAGCGACGAGACGATCGGGGTGCCGGAAGGCCTTGTCGGCAAGCGCGACAGCTATGTGCTGCGCGTGAAGGGCGATTCGATGATCGACGAGCAGATCCGCGACGGCGACTTCGTGATCGTTGAAGACCGCAAGACGGCCGACAACGGCGAGATGGTCATCGCGCTCGTGGGCGGCCTCGACGTCACGCTCAAGAAACTCTACAGGGAGAACGGCCGGATCCGTCTACAGCCGGCCAACCCCGCTATGGAGCCGATCATGCTCGACGCCGACAACGTGCAGGTCCAGGGCGTCGTCGTCGGCGTGATGCGCAAGTACTGACCGGGAGGCTATGGTCAAAGGTAGAATCCCTTTCACCATGAGCGAACAATCAGAACGCAAACAGATCAACTTCACCATCGTGCCAGACGAGCAGCCCGGCGAGCCGCGCATCTACGCCAATTTCTGTTCGATTGCCCACACACCGTTCGACTTCACGTTGACGTTCTGCGAGGTGCTGCCGCTGTCTGACCAGACGGTTCGCGACGCAGAGAACCAGCATGTGGTGCGAGCGCCGGTCCGCGCGCGTGTCGTCGTGCCCGTGCAGTTTCTGCCCAATCTCGTGGCGGCGCTGCAGGAACACATGCGGGTGTTTTCCGACACGTACTCGAACGTCGGCTGGAACAAAGGGCCGGTGCACTGACATCGGTCGCCATCAGTCGCCGGATCGTCAGAACGCTCTCGAAACAGCACCCACACGCAGACACCGAACTCGTCTATCGCAACCCGTTTGAACTGCTGGTGGCGACGATCCTGTCGGCGCAGTCAACCGACGTCGGCGTGAATCAGGTCACGCCGATCCTCTTCGAGCGATACCCGGACGCCAGGACACTTGCCGCCGCCACCACAGAGCGACTTGAGCCGCTGATCCTCTCGACGGGCTTCTACCGGCAAAAGGCCAAGGCTCTAATCAAGATGGCGCAGATGCTCGTCGCACATCACGACGGGCAGGTTCCTGCGAACATGGACGCGCTCACGGCGCTGCCGGGGGTCGGACGCAAAACGGCGAACGTGGTCCTCGGCCACGCGCTCGGCGTACCCGGTCTGCCCGTCGACCGCCATGTACTACGCGTGTCGAACCGAATCGGCCTCGCCTCGGGGGACGATCCCGTAGAGGTAGAAACGCAACTCTGCGCGGCGCTGACGAAGGCGACCTGGACGCTCGCCTCCGACGTGCTGATCCTGCACGGGCGGCGCGTCTGTCGTCCGAAACCTCTGTGCGACGAGTGTTCAATACGCAAGGACTGCAACCACTATCGCCGCGTCACCACGAGCGGTCAGACCACCAGGAAGTCACATGACACGCGCCGAGTTCGAACGCCTCGTCGTTGAGGCGGTCATGCTGATTCCGAAACGCTTCCGGCGCGAGATGAACAACCTCGCGCTCGTCGTCGAGGACGAACCCAGCCCAGACCTGCTCCGGGACATGGAGATCGACCCGCCCGACTCGCTCTACGGCCTGTATCAGGGGACGCCGCTGACCGAACGCGGCTGGGCGGACGGCAACGCGCTCCCCGACACCATCACGCTGTTCCAGCGGCCCATCGAAGGCGACTGCCAAGACGAGGACGAGGTGCGCGCGGCCATCGGCGAAACCCTTATCCATGAGGTGGGTCACTACTTCGGTCTCAGCGAGGCGGAGATCGAAGAGATAGAAGATCTCTACTGGCGGGGCGGGACGCTCGGGGCCGACGAAGACGACGAGGATGACACGTGAGGCCCCGCAGGTCGGATGCGGTGGGCGCACCGGCCTATCCACGCGCCAGAAAGCGCTTCGGCCAGCATTTTCTCGAACAGGCCTGGGTCAACAAGCTCATTGCCGCGCTCGGCACGTCTCCCGACGACACGTTTCTTGAGATCGGACCTGGCCGTGGCGCGCTGACCCGCGCGCTGGCTCCGCACGTCGCGCGAATCGTGGCTGTCGAGATCGACCGCGACCTGGCTGCGGCGCTGCCAGCGCACGCGCCAGCCCATGTGCGCGTCGTCACAGGCGACTTTCTGCATGTCGACCTCGACGAAGTTCTGCGTGACGAACCGCGGCCGCTGCGGGTCATCGGCAACCTTCCTTACAACGTCGCATCACCGATTCTCTTCCGCCTGCTGCACGAGGCAAAGCATGGCCGCCGCTTCCGCGACGCGACGCTGATGCTGCAGAAGGAGGTGGCCGACCGGATCATGGCGACCGTCGGGACCGCCGAGTACGGGGTGCTTACCCTCCAGGTCGGCTTACTGGCTGACGTCGATCGGATATTGACGCTGCCGCCAGGCGCCTTCCGTCCACCGCCGAAAGTCACGTCCGCCGTGGTGCGGCTGCGTTTCAGACCACCGACCGTCGACGTCGGAGACCCGGCGGTGTTTGAACGGGTGGTTCGAGGGGTCTTTCTTCAGCGCCGCAAGACGCTCCTCAACGCCTTCCGCCCCGTCGCGGACTCGTTCGGACAGGAGGCAGCCCCACTGATCGAATTGGCGCAGCTGGACGGAAACCGGAGATCTCAGACACTGACACTTGCGGAAATGGCGCGGCTCGCCACGGCGCTTCAGGCTCAGGCACCGAAGCCCGAGTGACTGGCGACCAGTAGTGGACAGGGCGGCCTAACGACGCCGCCCGCTGAGGCAGGCGGCGTCGCTTGGGCTGCTACTCCTTCTCGTATACGTCCACCAACACCCGGGTGGTTCGTCCCCCCTTGACGCTCTGATAGGACTTCGAGACGTTGCTCAGGATCAGCCGGAATCCGGCTGGCGGTGGCGTGCCCGCGCGCAGTTCAATGATGGTGCCTGGCGGTAGATTGCTCGATCCCTGGGGACCTTCCGGACCGGCAGGGCCGATCAGTTCGAGCGGGCCCTGCGGACCAACCGCTCCGTCCTCCCCATCCACGCCGTCAGCGCCGGTCTCCCCGGTTGCGCCCTGATCACCCTGGATCCCCTGCGGGCCGAGGTCGCCTGTGCCACCCGTGGCTCCCGGTGCACCCGCATCACCCGTCGCGCCGGTGGCACCCGGATCACCCGGGACTCCCTGCGCACCGACATCACCTGTGCCACCCGTGGCGCCTGGTGCACCCGCATCGCCAGTCGCGCCGGTCGCACCTGGATCACCTTGGACACCCTGCGCACCGGCATCGCCGGTAACGCCTGGGACACCGGTACCTCCGGTGGCACCTGGGTCACCCGGGATGCCCTGTGGGCCGGCATCACCCGTGGCGCCTGTCACACCTTGATCGCCGGTCGCGCCAGTGGTGCCCGGATCACCCGGGACTCCCTGCGGACCGGTATCACCTGTACCACCCGTGGCGCCCGGTGCACCCGCATCGCCAGTCGCGCCGGTCGCACCTGGATCACCTTGGACACCCTGCGCACCAGCATCACCTGTGCCACCCGTGGCGCCCGGCGCACCCGGTAATCCCTGCGCCCCGACATCACCTGTGGCTCCCGTGGCGCCCGTGGCGCCCAGCGCACCCACATCACCCGTCGCGCCGGTCGCACCTGGAACACCCGGGACTCCCTGCGCACCGACATCACCGTGTCGGTCGCGGACAGACCGCCGGTGTCTGTTACCGTCAACTCAAACTCATACCTACCAATAGTGAGCGACACCGGTACCGTTGTGCCCGCCGCGAGGAATCCGCCTGGGCCTGACCATTCGGATGTCAAGGGCACGTAGACGCCGGCCGCGGTACCAGCCAGTGTCACGGTAGCCTGCCCGAAACTGTCCGCCGTCACGGTCTGATCAGGTCCCGCGTTCGCCGTGGGCGGCGAAAGAGGAGGTCCATCGTAAATTTCGGCACTCGCCGTGTATCCGCTGCCGGTGAATCCACCGGTAACCAGCACCCTCCCGTCCAAGAGCACCGTGGCCGTGTGGTCGGAATGTGGGCCCGACATGGGCCCCGTCGGCGTGAATACGCCAACGGCGCCCACCGCCCCCGAGAAGCAGAGAGCAACAGCGACCGCGACGACCCAGCGCAGCGGCGCCGCGAAGCTCCTGACCGTAAACATCCTCATTACGCACCTCGGGAAAGTGACTTCCTTGCCCATTATCAGGGGAGCAAACGCTTCTCCACTCGAACGGCGATCCTAGCACCACGGCCCACGTGAGGCGTCACCACGATCATGGCACACTGACGACGCTACGGAGGTCTCGCCAGCACCATTGTGGTGACCGACGAACTACTTGGGCTCCAGCCTCCACAAGTCGTTGAGCATGAAGAGCTTGTCCGCCAGCAGCAGCCGGAAATGCAGTCTTTGCGCTCGATGCGGCACCTCGCGCGAGCTGTGCTATAGTTTTCGCCGGAAGTCGTTGAGCCTACCGGAGATCCAGGCATTCCCAGCTGCCTGACGCTCCGCTTGCCTCTGGCAAGTTGAGCACCCCCGTGTCGCCACCCTCCCGGGTCGCCGACGCGGTCGACATAGTAAAGCTGTTGCCCTCTGGGATCTGAATGAATCAGTCTGTCTTGCCGGCCGTGACTCCGGGCACGCTTGAGATCGTCCCACTGGGCGGACTCGGCGAGTTCGGCATGAACATGATGGCGGTGTCCTGGGAGGACACTACGATCCTCATTGACGCCGGAGTCATGTTCCCGGAGCCCGATCAGCTTGGCGTTGACCTGATCATTCCCGACCTGACATACCTCGAGACGCGGCGAGACCAGATCAAGGCGCTCGTGCTCACCCACGGCCACGAAGATCACATCGGTGCAACGCCGCACGTGTTGCCGCTGTTTGACGGTCCGGTGTACGGAACGGCGATGACGCTCGCGATGATCGAGCCCAAACTTGAGGAGCACGGAATCGACCCTGGCGACCGGCTCAAGACCGTCAAACCGCGCGAGACGGTGACCATAGGCCCGCTCACGGTCGAGTTTATTCGGGTCACCCACAGCATGCCGGGTTGCGTGGCGCTCGCCATCACAACTCCGCTCGGCGTCATCGTGCACACAGGCGATTTCAAGATCGATCAATCGCCGATCGACGGTGAGCACTTCGACCTGCATCGCCTCGCGGAACTGGGCGCACGCGGCGTGCTTGCGCTGTTTGCCGACAGTACGAACATCGATCGCAAGGGTTTCACCGGTTCCGAGGTCGAAGTCATCGACGCCTTCGAGGAACTGTTCACGAGCACGTCCGGCAAGCTCGTGGTCGGCATGTTCTCGTCGAGCATCTACCGCATGCAACTGCTCGTCGATCTGGCGGTGCAGTTCGATCGCAAGGTGGCCTTCGTCGGCCGGAGCCTCCTCAAAAACTCCGAGATCGCGCAACGGCTGGGGTTTCTGCGCGTGCCGACCGGCGTGCAGATCCGCGATGTAGACGTGCCCAATTTCTCGCCACAGGACGTCCTGTGCCTGGCGACGGGCTCCCAGGGTGAGCCGCGGGCGGCGCTGTCGCGCATCTCGGTCGACGACCACCGCCACGTGCGTCTGGCACAAGACGATGTCGTCGTCTTTTCGGCGCGCTCGATTCCCGGCAACGAGAAGGCGATCGCCAGGACGATGAGTCATATCGCCAGACGCGGCGCCGACGTGGTGACCGAATCGATGAAACACGTGCACGTGTCAGGGCATGGCAGCGCGGAGGAGATCAAACTCGTCCTCTCGCTCGTGCGGCCCCACTACTTCGTCCCCGTCCATGGTGAATACCGTCAGCTGTCGCAGCACGTGCGCGTGGCCCAGCGCATCATGGCCGGCATCGAGCCTAAGCTGCAGGCGCTGCTGGCCGAGGACGGCGACATCATCCATTTCGATGCCCGCGGCGCGCGCATCGCCGGCAAGGCGCCCACCGGTCGTGTCCTGATCGATGTCACACGCATCGGTGAGGTCAGCGACGAGGTGCTTCGTGATCGACGACACATCGCCGCCGACGGCGTCGTGATTGCCGTCGTCACCATCAGCAGGCACGGTGGGCTGCTCATTGGCGACCCCGAGTTGGTATCGCGCGGCTTCGTGCTCGGCGAAGGAGAAGAAACGTCGATGTTCAAGGACGCAGCCGGGGTGATTGCAGGATGTATCGAGTCCTCCAGTGTGGAGGCCCGTACCGATCAGGGGCTCATGACCGAGAAACTTCGTGGAGAGCTGCGACGATATTTCAAGAAGCGTTCGGGGCGCCGGCCACTGGTGCTACCGGTGCTGATGGAGATCTGATGGCAGAATCGACTATCCCTCGTCGTATCAGCGAATTCGTCGGCGTGGCACTGTTCGCGGTCGGGTTGATCTGGCTGATTGCGCTCGTGACCCATGAGCCCCTAGACCCTGTGTGGTTCTTCACTACCGACGCAGCGTATCCACCGGCAAACTTCATCGGTCGCGTCGGCGCGTTCCTCTCTGAGGTGTCGCTCCAGTTGTTCGGCTACGCGTCGTATCTGCTACCCGTCTTGATCGCAGCCGTCGGGTGGCACTATTTCTGGTGCCGCCAGCCTGATGCCGCGTACACCAAGGTGGTGGGCGTCGCGCTGTTCTTCGGATGCGCCAGTACGTTCCTGAGCCTGATCTTTGGCACCAGCCAATTGGACGGCAAGACATTCTACGCCGGCGGTTTGATCGGCACGTGGCTCGGAGCCGCGATGTCCGAGTATCTCAATAGAACCGGCTCGATCATCGTACTCCTCACCTTGATCGCGCTCTCGGCGATCCTCTCCACGCAGTTTTCCTTCGGTCGGCTGTTCGCGCAAGCCAGTCGGGAATCGCGGGGACTCTGGGTGCGCAGCGTCGGTGCACTGCGCGTCAAAATCGAGCGATTCCGCAAGGATCGTGAACGCCGTAAGGTCACAGCCAAACACGCAAAAAAGGCAGCGCTGGCTGCCCG
>Ga0115002_10000972_pt1 | contig 40018 bp, 24 predicted proteins | sample ArcticOcean_MG_C_8_FD_89576 | JGI IMG/M metagenome (GOLD analysis project Ga0115002, IMG submission 89576) | Marine microbial communities from western Arctic Ocean - ArcticOcean_MG_CB11_86 | ecosystem: Environmental > Aquatic > Marine > Oceanic | place: Arctic Ocean: Canada Basin | collected... | reverse complement strand
GCCTTGGCCCATCGTCCATGAATTCCCATTGGAGCCTCCCGGCTGAAACCACCGGGAGGATAGCGCGATGGTCGACAAACAGCCAGGGACAATCGCCCCGATTAAATCGACAGCCCCAAGCCCATCCGGAAACGCCGTCGAATCGCAAGGCAGCCACGCGTCGTTGAAAAGTTGCACAACCACATCCGCCTGCTCCAGATCGGTCCGATATCCCTCGGCAAATGCTGCCGAACTCGTGGCGTATTCTGTTTCACCGAGAACATGACAGCCGACACTCCGACACCAGTCAGCCAGCTGCCGCCGCCGCTTTCGAAATCCACGATCTGGGAGCGATTGAGCAATCAAAATGGTCGGCTGCTGCGATCCGGCTGAAGCGATCGCAGCCGGCGAATGATCGGACAGCGTTGCGTTCAGCGGTGCCGCCGATCGGTCAAGGGACACATCCCCGGATGGCTGCCCGGCAGATCCAGGAATCGACGACTTGCCTGTGCTGAGTTCAGCCAGCCTGCCTGCCATTGCCGTCGTGAGCTGCAGCAGACTCGTCTGGTATTCCGGCTCGGTCGTTTGACACGGACGTCCGCTGGGAACTGCCGGAAGCGAAGCAAAAAACTCGTATCCGATCACTCCCTGCAACCGACGGGAAAACTCGTCACTGAACTCAGCTGGCCATACGGCGTGTGACTGACGATCGTCGTACCAGACTACAAAGAGTCGACCGGAAGTGGCCGCCGCCCCACCAAGGACGGCTTCATCGAAAAACTGCAATTCGTCCTTGCAGGCAGGTGATGACACGTATCCCTTCGAGAGCACGATGACCATCACCGCCGACTTCCGCAGCGCGTCCTCAATCAACGTCCCGAACTGGACGTGCTTACCGAGTGTTTCACGGTCGAAAAAGAACCGGGCGCACCCAGTGCGACCCAGTCGCTCATCAAGCGCGCGGCCCAGCCGCTTGCGAAAGTCAGAGACCCATGTTCCGCCCGGGCCGTCAGGGTCATTGTTCACCCAGGCATAGCTGACAAACACGTCGTACTCGAAGTCGCGACCTGCATACGCCGACCCGCTGACGTTCATCACTTACTTGCCTCCGACGGACGATCCAGGCAGACGTGACGGTCGTGTGCCATGAAGAGCGGCACCACGACTTCGTCGACAGCGGCGTATTGTGTCAGGAACGCGGGGCGGTGACGAGCAAACTCCCTATTTGTACCGGCAGCCGTCCGCGTACCAGCCGATCGGGCATGACTATCCTGTTCGTTTCACTCGCCAAACATCGCGGCGTGTTTGATTCCGCTGGGTGAATCATGAAGGACTATTCCCAGACGGTTCGCCTGGGACAACACGGATTCAGCGTGGATGGCTCCGAAGGCCCGCACGGTCTGGACGTCACGGCCCCCGACGACACGATTCCAGCAGCGATTGATGGTCTCGATGGGCGTGAATCGGTCTGGCACGAAGGGAGAAGCGATCGGGTGGCGATCGTGGCGGGCACCTCGAAGGAATTCGATGCTCAGGTCGCCGGTCGGCTCATTGACGCGTTGATGCAGGGCCAGCCGATTCCGCGCCAGTCCGTCTCGCATGTTTCCGAATCCCCATCGGAGATCATCATTGAAGGGGCCGAGCGAGCCATCGAGATTCTCGCTCACCATTCCATCGAGATGTCCCACGCCGGCACGATCCTGACGCTGCTCGTTCAAGGAGCACGCGACGAACTTGTCTGGATCGTCGGCAAACCCGTCAGTTGCTGAGGGACTCCCCGAAACATTATTCGCGTAATCCACAGGGTACCCTGGTTGAACGCATTACCGATGAAGGATGGCGTTACGGCTCGTGGCCAATTCTGCTGTTTTTCTGCGCGCTGATGCTCTCAGCCACGTGCTGTCTTCGCTTCGCGACTCAAGACTGTACAACTTCAGGAGTCGCATGCGGGTGAATCTGTTACGGGGGATTCACTCGCTTGCGCTTCGAGCTTGTATGAATGCCCACGTTGAAGATGCTTTAGAATGTCCTCAATGAATATCCATATCAGTCGCGCCCAATTGCTGCTTCAGCAGTCTCGCTTCGAGCTGGCTGAAGAACAGCTGCGTATGGCTCTGGCCGAAGACTCGGAGGACTTCCTGGCTCATGCGCTTCTGGCTCTGTGTCTGCTGGAGCGAAAGCGCTATGACGACGCGACGACCGAAGCACAGGAGGCGATCCACGCGAGTCCCGATGAGGCAATCGGGTTTTATGCGCTCGCCACGATCATGCATGAACGAAATCGCCTGAAAGAGGCTCGTGAAGCGATCTCGGAAGCCGTGCGGATCGAACCATGGAATTCGATGCACTTCGCTCGGCTGGCGGCTATCGAGTTCTCACGCAGCCGGTGGCACGACTGTCTGGACGCGGCCGAGCAGGGACTCGAGTTCGAGCCCGAAAATGTCGAGTGCACGAATCTCCGAGCGATGGCTCTGGTGAAACTCGGACGGCGTGAGGAGGCGGGGCAATCGATTGACGCGGCCCTGGCGAGTGAACCCGACAACGAAGTCACTCATGCAAATCGCGGTTGGGCGCTGCTGCACTCGGGAGAACCGAACAAAGCCGCGGAGCACTTTCGCGAGGCATTGCGTCTGGACCCGACGCTCGAATGGGCACGCGCAGGCATTGTCGAGGCCATGAAGGCTCGTAATCCGATCTACCGCTGGATGCTGGCGTGGTTCCTGTGGATGAGCCGGTTCAGTCCGCGCGTTCAGATCGCGATGATGCTGGGACTGATCTTCGGCAATCAGATTCTCGCAGCGGTGTGTCGGTCCCACCCGGCCCTGGAGCCGTTTCACTTGCCATTGGCGATGGTGTATGTCCTGTTCGCGTGGATGACCTGGGTCGCGCCGTCACTGTTCAACCTGGTGCTCTGTCTGGATCGGTTCGGCCGGCTCGTTCTCAATCGCCAGGAGAAACAGGCCGCCGGGCTAACTGGCCTATGCATTGTGCTGACGCTGGCCGTCGGTCTGTTTGGACACCTTCGATATTCGGGGGACGCGTCCTGGTACTGGCAGACGGGCGCACTGTTTCTGGGCCTGGTGATTCCTGTGTCGAAGACATTTGGCTTGCCGAAGGACCGGAAAAAAGTGATGGCATTCTATTCGGCGGGTCTGACTCTCGTAATCGCGGTCGCTTTGTGGAAGCTGGTCGATCTGTCGATCACACTCTCGCATGTGCCGGCGGCCGTTGTCGAAGATGAAGATAAGACGAAGCTCAAGGAATTCGTGCTGCCAAAGTTGATCGCATTCCAGCAATGGTGGGAGTACGGGTCGTGGGGCGTCGTGCTCTCGACATGGATCGGCACTGGCATGACCGTTGTTCCGGAACGGAAATGAGCTGTGGATTCACAAACAGACCATCCCGAGAACCTGAGCCGCGAAGCACTCGAACAACGACAGATTGCCTGTCTGCGCGGCGTGCTGGATGAAGTTTCCAGGTCGAATCCGTTCTGGCAGAACCACTTTGCCACGGCCGGTCTGTCGGCTGACGATTTGGACGCAATCGACTCGGTTGCCGGTCTGTCGGTCATTCCGCTGACACAGAAGTCAGACCTCGTCGCGGATCAGCAGGCGAGTCCTCCGTACGGGACGAATCTGACTTACGGTCGATCAGGGTACTCGCGGTTGCATCAGACATCGGGGACGACGACCGGTCATCCGATGCGGTGGCTGGATACTCCAAACAGTTGGCAGTGGTTCATGGACTGCTGGGCTCAGATTTTCCGCATGGTCGGACTGACACAGGACGACCGGCTGGCGTTCCCGTTTTCGTTCGGTCCGTTTGTTGGATTCTGGGCGGCATTCGAAGGCGCGAATCGACTTGGAAATCTGTGCCTGGCTGGCGGTGGCATGACGAGTCAGCAGCGTCTCCGCCTCATCGAAGACAATGAGGCGACCGTCATTTGTGGCACACCCACATACCTGCTGCGTCTGGCCGAAATCGCCGCCGAGCAGGGAGTCGACCTGCAGCGTGGGTCCGTACGAATGCTCGTTGTTGCGGGTGAACCTGGTGGAAGTATCCCCGCGATCCGCAACCGCATCGAGCAGGCATGGGGCGCGCGGATGTTCGATCACTGGGGCATGACCGAGATCGGGGCGCTCGCTACGGAATGCGTCGAGAACCCCAGTGGCATGCACCTGCTCGAATCCGAATGCATCGCAGAGATCATCGATCCGGCGACCGGAGTGGTTGCGGTTCCCGATGAGTCCGGTAGTCGGCACGGAGAACTGGTTCTGACGAATCTGGGTCGACTGGGATCGCCATTAATTCGCTATCGAACCGGTGACCTGGTCGAGACTGATCCCCAGACGTGTTCGTGTGGTCGGGCACTGTTGCGCTTGCGGGGCGGCATCCTCGGCCGGGCGGACGACATGCTAACGATCCGCGGCAACAACGTGTTTCCGTCCAGTGTCGAGGCGGTCCTGCGAGAATTCGACGACATCGCGGAATTCTGCATTGAAGTGCGGACGGTTCGATCGATGCAGCACATGCTGATTCAGATCGAACCAGTTGCCGGGCTGAGTGATGCGCAGCGGGAATCGTTGTCGAGTGATGCGGGTGCCAGGGTTCGTGACCGGTTGAACTTCAATCCGGAAGTGCAGCTTGTGGAGGAGAACAGCCTGCCGCGATTTGAGCTGAAGGGGAGAAGGTTCTTCCGCGTGGACGAAAGCAGCCAGGGCCAATGACCCATATCCCGGTAGAAAGATCAATCATGAGATACACGCTCTACAGCAGTGTCGGGACGGCGCTCTTTCTGTGCGCCTTTCTTGCCAGTGCGACCGCTGAAAATTTTCCGCGGGAACTGGTCGCATTCGGACCAGCTCCCGGTAATCCCATTTTCACGGCCCGCGGCGAAGGTCACTGGGATGTGAAGATTCGAGAACGCGGTTGGATTCTGTTCAACGCGGATGCCTCCGATGACGTCCCGGCATGGCAGATGTGGTTCACGGGCTACGATGGGACGCGCGATGGAAAAAAACAACTCGGCTATGCGACGTCGGACGACGGCATCAGCTGGGAACGGCATCCGAAGAACCCGATTTACTCGGAACACTGGGTCGAGGACATGATGGTCGTGCGGCATAAGGGCACGCTTTACATGTTTGCCGAGGGAGCCAGAGATCAGGCCCATCTCCTGACATCGAAAGATGGCATCAAATGGACCCGCAAAGGTCCTTTGGACGTGCGGACGGCGAACGGACATCCGATTGAGTCTGGTCCGTACGGGACTCCCGCTGCGTGGTTCGAAAAGGGAAAATGGCATCTGTTTTACGAGCGGCGAGATCTGGGCATCTGGCTGGCCACGTCCGAAGACATGAAGGTCTGGCGAAACGTGCAGGACGAACCCGTGCTCTCTCCGGGGCCCGAAGAGTACGATCGCGACCTGGTCGCACTGAACCAGATCGTGCGGTACAAAGGCCGTTATTACGCGTATTTTCACGGTTCGAAGCGAGGCTCCGGACTATGGTCTACTGCCATTGCGGTTTCGGATGACCTGATTCGCTGGAAGAAGTATCCCCAGAACCCGCTGTTTCCGATCTCGGAGAACAAGTCCAGTGGGATACTCGTCCACGACGGTCGGCAGTTTCGGCTGTATACAATGCATAACGAAGTGCATCTGCACGCCGTGATTGGGCCGGGCACTCGCTGAACGCGACCCCGGCCCGAGAGGTCAAATTGGCTGATCGACAGTGGCTGCATGCTGGCAACTTCAGTGACCGGCAACTGATATCGAAATACGTCGGGAGGAAACCATGTCTGGAAAACCTGCGCTGCTCATTTTGATCGTCGCGATCTGTGCATCTGCTATTGCGGACGACAAACCAAAGAAAAAGGAGCCGAAGAACGCCGATAAGGGCGTCCTGAAACTCTTCGATGGCAAGACACTGGCCGGCTGGACGGCGACCGAGTTTGGCGGTGAAGGAGAGGTTCTTGTCAAAGACGGTCAGCTCGTAATGGAACTCGGCTCCGACCTGACCGGCATCACCTGGAAAGACGCGAAAAAACTCCCGAAGACGAATTACGAGATCTCGCTGGAAGCCATGCGGGTGGATGGCTTCGACTTCTTCTGCGGACTCACCGTGCCGGTGAAGAAAGACTTCTGCTCGTTGATCGTCGGCGGCTGGGGCGGCGGCGTCTGCGGCATCTCGTGCATCGATGGCTACGACGCTTCGGAGAACGACACGACCAGTTACCGCGAATTCAAGAGCAAGCAGTGGTACAAAATCCGACTGCGCGTAACGGACACTCGCATTCGTGCCTGGATTGACGACAAGGAGATCGTTGATCAGGACATCCGAGGCAAGAAGATCAAGGTGCGTGGCGAGGTGGAGCTGTCTCAGCCACTGGGCTTTTCTTCCTGGCAGACGACTGCCGCACTGCGAAAAATTCAGATGCGCAAGCTGTCGGAAAAAGAGATCAAGGTGGAAGCCAAAACGCAGGAGTCCTCGTAGCGAATGGGCAACGCTTACGAAGTGAAGCCGGTCAGCAAGCCGGTCCGGGGATCGATTCGACCGCCCGGCTCCAAGAGCCTGACTAACCGGGCTCTGATTACCGCTGCGCTGGCCAGTGGCACGTCCCGATTGACCGGAGTCCTGGACAGCGAAGACACCCGCGTGATGGTCGAGAGTCTGGGACGCCTGGGAGTCGCGGTTGATCACGATGCTCAGTCATGCACGATGCGGGTAACCGGATGTGCTGGAAAGCCTGCGGCAAGTGCAGCCGAACTGTGGCTGGAGAACAGCGGGACAAGCATTCGCTTTCTGACGGCATTGTGTGCGTTGGGCGACGGACGGTTTCGGCTCGACGGCAGCGAGCGTATGCGGGAGCGACCGATTGGAGATCTGGTTGATGCACTGAATGCTCTCGGTGCCGAAGTCAGGTGTGAGTCGAATTCGGATTGCCCGCCGGTCATTGTCGAGGGATCGGGGCTGTCGGGCGGGAAAACAACAGTCGATGGAAGCCTTTCAAGTCAGTTCCTGAGCGGGCTGCTGATGGCTTCGCCCTGTGCGCGGCAGCCGGTCGATATTCACGTCAGTGGCCAGCTCGTTTCGCAACCGTACGTGGACATGACGATGGGCGTCATGGCTCAGTTTGGTGTCACTGTGGGCTGTCCCGAACCCAAACTGTTTCGCATTCCGCCACAGCAGTACCGTTCCGCTGACTACGACATCGAACCAGATGCTTCTGCTGCCAGCTACTTCTTTGCGGCCGCCGCAGTGACGGGTGGAGAAGTCACGGTCCAGGGATTATCTACTGAAGCACTGCAGGGGGATGTCGGATTCGTTGATGCTCTGGTCCAAATGGGCTGCCAAGTGGATTACGGTGACGACTCGATCACGTTGCGCGGAAGCGAACTGTCCGGAATCGACATTGATATGAACGCGATCAGTGACACGGCTCAGACGCTGGCCGTCGTGGCCGTATTCGCCAGCGGTCCCACGCGGATCCGCAACGTGGCCCATAACCGACATAAGGAAACAGACCGAATTACCGCTGTCGTGACTGAATTGCGACGGTTGGGCATTGAAGTCGAAGAACACGAGGACGGAATGACGATACAGCCTGGCGAACCGCGGTCCGCCATCATCGAGACTTACAACGACCATCGCATGGCGATGAGCTTCGCACTCGCGGGGTTGCGGGTGCCGGGTGTGCAGATTGCCGATCCGGCATGCACGGGAAAAACGTATCCCGGTTTCTGGACGGACCTTGAAATGATCTGCGGAGGCGCAGCATGAGTTCGCCTCAGGAACGTGGACGATTTCGTCGTCACCCAGGAAGCAAGAAGAAACCAGGTCGCGGACGCCGCGTCGAGCCGGTTGCGCCAGGGGCGCCGCCGCTGTCGGAGCCGAGTGTGCCCGCGTCGCCGCAGTCGTTTGACGTCAACCCCGTTACGGCCCGGCAGTATGCTTTTGTGATTCTCAACGAGGCCCGTCGGACCGCGCAATACATTGACGAATTGCTCGAGAGGCAGCCGGGGATTGATGAACTCAGTGTCGTGGACCGTCGGTTTCTGACTGAGCTGATCAACGGTGTGACGCGTCGGACTCGAACGCTGGACTCGATTCTGTCGCACTATGTCACTCGACGTCGCGACCAGGTGGAGCCCGCGTTATGGACGCTGCTGCGTCTGGGCACGTACCAGCTTGTTCTAATGACCGGCGTCAGCAGCCACGCGGCCGTGAGCGAAACCGTCGAACTGGCTGCCTGGCTGGACCAGTCACAGTGGAAAGGATTCCTCAACGGAGTCCTCAGGACGATCAGCCGCGAAGTAACAGACGAGTTTGCCGATGCCCCCGCCCGCGACTGCGTTCCCGTCGTCACTCGACGTGACGCAACCGGACAGATGCTCGATTTCGAGCAAACACGCTTCCGTCGACTTGCCTCGCCAGTACTGCCGGATCCCAACCAATGGACCGATTTCCTTGCGGCGGCATTTGGACTACCTGGCTGGCTGCTGGATCGGTGGACTCTTCGATTTACGAATGACGAACTTCAGGAGATTGCGGAGTGGTTTGAACGCCGCCCGCCGCTCACGCTGCGAGTCAATCCTCTGAAGGGGACTCGCGATGAACTTCTGAAACTGCTGCGGGAGTCAACCGCCGCCGATGCCAACCCGGATGCGACCGGCTCCCGAGTTTTCTTCACTGCCGGAGAACGGGCGGAATCGATCCATGTGCTCGGGTCTGTGCGAGTGACAGAACTTCCCGGTTTCGATGACGGGCGATTCACAATTCAGGACGAAACCGCAATGTCGGCGGTTGAACTGCTGGCCCCGCAACCGGGACAGTCGGTCCTGGATCTGTGTGCGGCGCCCGGCACGAAGTCGACTCACATCGCGGAGCTGATGCAGAATTCCGGCAGCATCATGGCCGCTGACAAGGACCCGGAACGGCTGCGGCGAGTTGAAGGCAACGTGCAGCGACTGGGTCTGGACATCATCGAGCCAATCCACGTGAGCGATGACTTGAGCGATCTGCCGATCACGCTGTTCGATGCCGTTCTGGCCGACGTCCCGTGTTCGAACACCGGAGTCATCGGAAAACGACCGGAGGTGAGAACACGTCTGATGCCACGCGATATTGAGGAGTTGGCTCGATTGCAGCAGAATCTACTGCGGAACGCGGCTCAGCGCGTCAGGCCCGGGGGACGGCTTGTGTATTCCACGTGCAGCATCGAGCAACAGGAGAACGCCAGCGTTATCAGTTCGCTACTGGATTTGTCGACCGAGTTCACTCTCGAAGAAGTCCGGGAGTTCATCCCCGGGCGACCTTCGGATGGCGGGTTCCAGGCTCTACTGGTCAGGGCCGAGTAGCGGACAGAATTGACGTACGTCGTCTGGCTCGGACGCCTCGATCATCAAGGCATTGCAAACAGAACAGGCAACCAAAGTTGACGTCGCCGTTCTTCCGGGACAGCATGACACGGTATACACATCTTCCTCCAGTGACTGTTTCCAGTCTCGATCGTGATTGACGATGCCTCCAACCGACGTCTCATTGCCTGAAACAGCATGGATTGATGTCCGGACAGAAGGTCAAACCGGCACGCGCATTCCGCTGATTGCCGGCCAGCCAATGCTTGTCGGTCGTTTCCCGGACAGCGCTGTTGACTGTCGTGTCGATCGAACCGTTTCGCGGCGGCACTGCCAGCTCGACTTTTCACCGCCACACTGCTGGATCACGAATCTCAGTAACAACGGCACTCGAGTGAACGGCCTGGAAGTCACGGAGTACCGTCTGAACACCGGTGACGAGGTCACGATTGGAAACTCGATTCGTTTCGCCGTGCAGTCGCCGCGAACGTCTAACATCGACGAATCGTCCGCTGCATCAGGCCGGAGCCTGCAGACACTCGGCACCGCACCGTCGGCGCTGCCCGGAGAGATGTTTGGCAGTTCAGTTGGCTCCAGCCTGCCACCCCAGCGCCGAAGCGACGCCGGCACAGAAATGCTGCCTCTGATTCGCTCGGTTGGACAGGTCATGGACGTGTTGCAGACCGCGATGTCCTCGGCCGACTTCTTCCTTCGGGCCGCTCAGGCCGTTGTTGATCTGGCCGGCCTCGACACCGGACGAATCCTGTTTCTGCGCGATGGGCAGTGGCATCTGCAGGTCATGCAATGCTCTCAGCAATGCACGCAAAGTGCTGCGTTTGAAGTAAGCCAAAGTATGCTCGACACGGTGCGAACGCATCGGCAGGTCTTCTGGGAGAACGGAGGTGATCAGTCGGGCGCCGCAAGCATGGAGATGCTCGACGCGGTCGTCGTCGCTCCGATCATGAATCCGTCTGGCGACGTGATCGGCGCCGTCTACGGAGACCGCAAACTCGGCATGGGTGCCACCGTTGAGCCCATTTCCGAATGGGAGGCGATGCTCGTCGAGCTGCTTGCCTGCTCGGTCGCTTCCGGCATGCAGCGTCTTAATCAGCAGGAGCGTGTCGTCTCGCTGGAGAACCAGTTCGAACAGTTCTTCTCAAAGAAACTTGCTGAAGAACTCGAGGCCGATCCGACACTGCTCGACGGACGTGATGCAGTTGTCACGACGCTGTTCTGCGACGTGAGAAGTTTCTCGGCGATCAGCGAAGTTCTGGGGACACAACGCACATTTGGTTGGATCAACGACGTCATGGACATCCTGTCCGAGTGCGTGAATGAGTTTGACGGGGTGATCGTCGACTACATCGGTGACGAACTGATGGCCATGTGGGGAGCTCCGGTTGAACAGTCCGATCACGCTCAGCGGGCGTGTCTCGCGGCGATGCAGATGTTCGAGCGGTTGCCCGAGGTTGATCGAAAGTGGGAATCGATCGTCGGACGGCCGACGAAAGTCGGCATCGGTCTCAACACCGGACCAGTACGTGTCGGCAATACGGGATCCCGGATCAAGTTCAAATACGGTCCACTGGGTCACGCGGTGAACCTGGCCAGCCGCGTTCAGGGTGCAACCAAGTACCTGATGTCTCCAATGCTGATCACTGGAGAAACGCGCGAGCTGATTGGTGACGACTTCACCGGCCGACGTCTGTGCGACATTCGTGTGGTTAACATCGAGAAGCCGGTGTCGATTTTCGAATTGCGGCAGACAAGCGCGGATTGCGACACGCAGCTCATGAGGCCGTACGAAGAGGCACTGCGACACTTTGAACATGGCAACTTCCGCAAAGCGATTGGCATCCTGGCGAATGTGCTCAACGACTGGCCTGAGGACGGACCATCGCTGCTGCTCCTGTCCCGTGCTGTAGAAGCCATCACGGCAACCGGAGACTTCTCACCCGTCTGGGTACTTCCGGGCAAGTAGCGGTGCGCATCAATCCGGCGGACGCGCATCCGTCTGCTGCGTAATGATCGAGTAGTGTTCGATCTTGCGATTCCGGGCAAAGTTGAAGAGGTCACGAAACGCCCGGCTCGCGTCGAGATCGCAGTCGTGGACAATCAGCTCGTCGTCCAGCGTTGTGGTTTGTGCCACAACCTGTCCCGCCGGTGAAACAATCGAAGTCAGGCCGAGCTGAGACACGCCTTCTTCCGTCCCCGCTTTAGCGACCGCAACCACCCAGCATCCGTTCTGATAGGCGCCCGACTGCAGGCACAACTGGTGATGGAAACCGACAAGATGGTCGAGTTCTGGATGCTCGGGGATATGCGTCGGCGTGTTGTAGCCCAGTAGTATGAGCTCGGCGCCGCGGAGCGCGAGTGACCGATACGTCTCCGGCCAGCGACGATCGTTGCAGATGCACATGCCAACCACGCCACCAAACGCGCGCCAGGTTGGAAATCCGAAGTTGCCCGTTTCGAAGTACCGCTTCTCCAGGTTCTGGAATGGATTGTCCGGTCGATGGTCCGAGTGACCTGGCAGATGCACCTTGCGGAACTTTCCGATGACGCATCCGTCAGCACCGACCAGCACACTGGCGTTGAAGTGCCGCTGACTCCCGTCCTCAACTGTCAGTTCCGCGAAGCCGAGATAGAAGCCAATGCCCAGGCGGGCGGCTTCGTCGAACAGCGGCTGTGTCGCAGGGTTCGGCATGTCTCGCTCGAACCATGCATCGAGTTCGTCTTCGTCGTCGATCCACCAGTGTGGAAAGAAAGCCGTCAGCGCGCACTCGGTGAAAACGACAAGCTGACAGCCCTGAGCGTGTGCGTTGCACATCTGCAGGATCAGTCGCTCGACGGCATCGCTGCGTGATTCCTGCCGCGTGATCGGGCCACTCTGGGCCGCGCCGATTCGGATGATGCGTGACACGTTTGTAGTTTGTAGTAACCGGACTTGTCCGGTTCGATTTCAGGGTGAGGTCACAACCGCAGAACGCGGCGCGGTCAATTCAGTACTCGCTACACGTTCAAACCGCATAAATGCGGTTACTACGAGCAGCGGTTACTACGAACGGAGACCCAGTTCGGGGATCGGGCTGCCGAACGGAAGGATTGGCATTGGACGTCCGCCGTGATCCGGCCAGGCATGTTCGGTGTCGATGCCCAGATGGCTGTAGACCGACGCCCAGAAGTCGTTCGGCGTGAACGGACGAGACTGTGGATGTTCGCCCTTCGCATTAGTAGAACCGATGACTTGCCCGGTGGGCATTCCGCCGCCAGTGACCAGCACGGACATGGCCTGCGGCCAGTGATCCCGGCCCGGTTGATCCACACCCGTCTGTGATCCCTTCGTGACACTGATGCGCGGCGTGCGTCCGAATTCACCCGTGACAACCAGCAACACCTTCTTGTCCAGTCCGCGGTTGTGGATGTCTTCGACAAGTGCCGCAATGGCCCGGTCGAACAGCGGCAAGCGCACCTTCGCATCGTCGAACAGGTGACAGTTGACGGCGTGCGAATCCCAGTTGTAGGTGCCGTTCTTAATCCACGGCACGCCGTTCTTGCCGTAAGGATTCTCCATCACCATCGTGACGAACTTGGAGCCTGCTTCGACAAGTCGACGGGCCAGAAGTGCCCGCTGCCCCCAGCAATGGCGACCGTAGTGATCACGCAGCTTGTCAGGTTCTTTCGAAAGGTCGAACGCATCTCGCATACGGTTGCTGGTGATGAGCCCGACGGCCTGCTGATTAAAACGGTCCGTGGCATCCATCAAACCGGAACTGTCGATATCGCGGCGCAGCCGGTCGAATCCATTCAGCAGAGCCGTCCGATCGCCCAGCCGGCCTTCAAGCTCTTTCGACAGTGAGAGGTTCTTAACTTCGAATTTGTCATCGGCGGGATTGCCGGGAACGGTGAAGGGCTGATAAGCCGGCCCCAGCCATGCAGAGCCCATGGCGAACACATCCACTCCATGCCGGCCATTGGGTGCGTTGCAGATGTAGTTCGGGATACCGACGTCGCGATTCTCAAACCACTTCGAAACCAGTGAACCGACAGCCGGTGCATCGTTCACCGTACCGGTCGGCGTGGCCGGAACTCGAGACGTCATGAAGCGTTTGTGGCCGCCACCGTGATCGGCAAACTTATGCGCGATCGAGCGAATCAGCGTGTAACGATCCGCGACCTGTGCCAGACGCGGCATCAACTCGCACACGTCGATACCTGGCACGTTCGTGGCGACTGGATTGAAGATCCCGCGGTAATCAGACGGAGCGTTCGGTTTCATATCGAACGTCTCCATGTGTGGCGGTCCTCCGGGCAACCAGACAAAGATTACGGATGTATCGGGGTCGTTGAACGAGGCTTCGGCATTCGCTTTCCGACGCAGGAAGTCGGCCAGCGAGACGCCGGACAGGCCGAGTGTCCCCGCGCGAAGAAAGTCCCGGCGATTCACAGGGCCGGGGCAGTGAGACTCGTGCTGCGGCATTTCTCAAGCCTTCAAATAGAGTTGCAGTTCCAGCAGGGCTGAAGAGTTCCACGCTAGCACGTCCCAACGGAATCAGCCAGATGCGGCCTCATTCTGCAGGAATGTAGTTCAGCGTGTAGTACGCCTCTTTGTGGAGTAGCGGCAGTCCTGCTTTCGAGCGGACTCCAGTTGCGTGCAGTTCGTGAACGTGGCCTTCCTGCAGGCCTGTCACAAATAATCGGACGCTTTGAGCGTCGTCTGAAACTTGAATTCGGTTAATCGACGGCGTCGTATGATCGACCTCCGGGCTGCCGTAAGCGGCCTGGTAGATATAGGCGTACGTGGTCAGTTGCCATGCTTCGGGGCTGGCCGCGGATTCCCGGTCGATCGGATGTGTGAACGTCAGCTCGAAGCCATCGGGCCGCGCGTGCATCTCGTGAATCTCAAAAGGAACTTTCCCTGTCCAACGGATGCGGTCGAGCGAGAACGGTTTATTGCCGCGCGAACCCCAACCGCGATTGGTGCCGCCTACGAACATGCTGCCATCGGGCGTGAATTCGACAGCCAGACTGCCGGAGCCCATCCCGGATCGGAACGGGAAACACACTCCCTGGTAGTGACCGTCAATCGTTTCGAGATACACACGCATGACTGTGCTGAAAGTCTGATCACCGACGAACAGTTGATGTTCGAACGGACCGAACTTTCCGGCCGACATGTCGCACGCGACGCCGCTCGCGGACTGGCCCATTTTCTTGTAGGGGAAATACACCGCTGGCGGTTCGAGTTCGGGAATCTTCTTTGCTTCGACCATCATGCGGCTGCCGCTTTGTGGTTCGATCGGTCTTGGGCCGATGACGCTTGTCGTGTCGTACCAGCGGTTGCCACCGGGATGTCCCTGAAACGAACCTGGCCGCAACCATTTCAGGCTGCACGTGCCATTCCACGGTCCCTGGTTGTCCGTGTAGAAGACGTCGCCAGCATGGTTCAGCCCCATTCCGCCGGGTGAGCGTATGCCGCTGCAGGTCGGGATCATCTCGCCGTCGGGCGTCACTCGCACGCACCAGCCACGGTACTTCGTGTTGCTGTTGAACGAGCCAGTCAGACACAGCACGACCCAGATGTTTCCGTCCTTATCGAATTTCGATCCGAACGCGTACTCGTGGTAGTCCCCGGTGATGCCCCACTGATCGCAGACGGATTCGATAATATCCGCGCGGCCGTCGCCGTCCTCATCTTTCAATCGGGACACTTCACAGCGTTGCGTGGCGTAGAGCCAGCCGTCCTTCTGAGCCAGGCCGAGGACTTCGTGCATGCCAATCGCGAAGGGTGAAAACTTCGCCGAGCTGACGTCCAACGACAGAGCATTCTGGATCGTGTAGATGTCGCCCCGGCGAGTGGACACAGCGAGTTTGTCACCCAGCCATTCGATGCCACCGCCCTCAAGCACGATGCCGTCCGGGATCCTGAAGTGATCGAGCCGGTAATAGTCGTCTTCGGTCGGCGACTCCTGCGCGGAGGCCGTTATCGCAAAACAACTGACGAGTACTGTCAGAGTGAGTATTGACTTCATGGAAACATTCCCTGTTTCGTGTGGAACACAGGATTGGATATCTCGCAGCCGGTGCGCTGACGAACGCCGCCACGTTGTTTACCAGGCGTATCGCTGCAGAATCTCTATCGGGCCGTTCGTCAGGTCGAAGCGAAGCAGCAGTTCTGCTTTGCCTCCGAGTTTTCTCAGGACCGGGGCCGCGTTCGTCGCTTTAATTTGAACCTGTAGATGCTCATCGACGACGAACCAGCCATCCTTAGCCTCGATGCTGTTACCGGCTGCTGCTCGATACAGCATCACACCGGCGGCGCCGTCTGACTTGAGTGACAGGGTCCGTTGAAACTCGGTTAACCCGCGTTCGTTTGTTTGCGGAACGATTTCGTCCGAGATCGAAACATCGCCGACGGAGTACAGAAAGATGGGCTGCCGTTTTGCGTTGAATCGGTATCCGCGAAAGCGGTATCCGAGTTCGGCGGGAGCGGTTGCCGGCCAGGACGCGTCCATGTCTTCCAGCGTCGCGAATGGCACGCCGCGGACGAGACTCAGGACGTTGTCACCGTGAGGTCGCTGAAAGCCGGGTCCGCGGCCGACCCAGTGTTTGGCTGCATCGATGAATCCATTCTCCCAGATCAGGGCGAGACACATCTGGTCCGCATCGAAGCACAGGTTGGCCTGCTCGGGATATCCCACGGCAATGCCACGCGCGCTGACGCCTTCGATGAAGTTGCGGTAGACGATCGGCTCATCAGTCGGTGTCAGGATGATGGCTCCCTGAGTGAGGCCCGCCGGAATGCCGGCTTTCGCACCGTCGGCCAGGTAAAGCCATGAGGCCTGCATCTGCTGTCCGACATTCCCCTCCAGCACATCGCGAATCGTGGCCTGACCGAAAGGCCAGGGCGCCGGCATCCGAGTTCCCGGCCGGAAGTCCTGCGGACTCGCCATGTACCGGTGAAACCAGTCTTTACGCAGCCGTTGTGTCATCTTCTGCAGATCAATGGACTGGATGCCGGTGGCCTTGTGTTTGCCGAACGTGTGGCACTTGATGCAACCAAGTCCCTTCTCACCGCTCAACCGCCGACCAATCGACTTCATCTTCGTGACGGGGAGGACGATGTCGGCGAGTTCCGCCTCAGTCTTGAGATCCGCAGCCCGAAAATCAGCCAGCAGGTGACCCACACTGGCGCCGCCGAACTTTGGCATGGCCGTCAGCATGTAGGGACGGTCCTCGACTCCGTTGTCGAGGATGCCTTTCAGGTAGGCCTCCGTGAGTTTGTCACCGACGCCATCGAGCGGCGGCGGCAATCGACCTTCATCGCCCATCTCTTTCATTGTGCTGAGAAAGAATGCGTCGCGTTCCTCTTCCGGTCCGCCGACCTTCCTGCGCTTGTGGCAGCCGTAGCAATTGAAGCGGACAAATGACTGGTGAATGCGAGCCTCGGGGGAGACATCGACCGGGGCACCAGGTTCCTGCAGCGACTGAATGGCCGATGCAAGGTGTTTGCGCTGCCGTTCACTGAGCTGATAGCGAGGCACACCAGCGACGGTTTCCTTTGCAAGACACCCGCCGGTCATATTGGTCAGTTCGGCCAGTTTCTTCGCACGTGATGCGGACCGCACTGCCTTTCCGTCGACAGCCATTTCGTGACACGACGCACAGCCACGCGTGGAAAACAACCGCTGCCCAAGCTCGGCAAGGTCATCATCCAACGTAAATACCAGATCGCCTTCCTCGGCCTTCGGCGGCTCTTTGGTCGGAGTCGCGATGGATGCGAGGGGTTGGCGCGCAAAGCCTGGCCCTTCGAACTCGACACCGAGAGATTCCTCGCCGCCTCCTTCAAAGTATTCGACGACGACTGCCCGTGCTCCCTGCTTCAACACGTGTCGGCCTTCCTTGACCGTGTGCGGGTGGACTCCGTCGACACGGACGACTTCCTTTCCGTCAATCAACAACCGGCTGCCATCGTCCGAGCCGAGAAAGAACCGATAATTGCCATCCGTCGGAACCTGCAGGAAACCACTGAATACCAGCCCGAACTGGTCATTGCGTTCCCGCACGCCAACATCGAAGCCGCTCGACATGCCGGTCGTTTTCGGCTTGAGCTGACTGAAATCGGGCAGGTTCTGCCAACTGCCTTCGTAGTAGGCATACTTGAGGTTTGTCGGGACTTTGATGTCACGCAAAAAGAAGCAGGCCAGATCCCGCGCCTGCTGATCGTTCAGGTTGAAACTCGGCATGCGTCCGCCCGGTCGAACGGCAAGTGGATTCTTCAGGAACGCCGCCAGGCTGGGGATCGTGTACTTCCTGTCCAGACCTCCGAGCGGAACGGACGTCGGCAGGATGACCGCATCGGCCTGCTGAGAATTGTGGCAGGCGACGCAGCCAATCTGATGAAAGAGCTGCTCGCCGCGTCTGGCTGCGGCGGTGTCTCCCAACGCGTCGGCCGGCTTTCCCGAGCGTGTCAGGAAATGCGCCAATGCCAGGGCATTGTGTTTTCGATCAGCGTCGGGACTGCCGGCGAGCAGGTCGGGCATTGTCGTCCCCGCCTTCGTCGTGTGTGGCGACGTGAGAAACTCGGCAAGCCATTCAGGCCGCGCCCGGGTCCCAACCTGCGAAAGAATTGGGCCGCGTTTTGACTTCAGCTCACTGGCGAGACTGGCATCGGTCGCGTGACAGGACACGCAACTCAGTTCCGTCAGCAGAATGCGACCGGCAGTGACCGCATCAACTTCTTCGCCAGCGAAGACCCGTTCGTACCCTGGCACGACTGCATGTTCCGGGCCTGCCGCAAACACGCTTGAGCGGCCGGCAGCAGCGAGAGCGATCAGAAAACAAACGATGCGGTAACGGCAATCCATTTGCAGCGGAGGCATGCAACTTCCCTGATGGATGACTGATCGTGCGGGGTCGGCCGGGACGTGCCCAGACGAAACGGATCGGAGTCTACTCCTGCGTCAGTCCGAGCGACAAGTTTGACTCGCGCAGCTCCGAGCAGCACACTTCGGCACGTCGAAAACAGCCCGTGGCGACAGGCGAAGCCTCGAACCACGGCACTCCGGAACATTGCCCATTGAAGGACGCCGACTGGTCATGAAGACTCTGATTCGCAATGCCAGGTGCGTTCTGCCAGACGGTACTCAATCGGTCGATGTCCTGATCGACGGTTCCCGAATCGCAGCAATCGATCCGCCTTCCGAGGTCAGTGCTGACGATACGGTGGATGCATCGGGACTCCATTTGATTCCCGGTGTCATTGACGATCATGTCCACTTTCGAGATCCGGGACTGACGCACAAAGAGGATCTGCACACGGGCAGCCTGGCATGTGCGAAAGGCGGCGTGACGACGTTCCTCGAAATGCCAAATACGAATCCCACGACGACCACCTGCCAGCGGCTGGAAGAAAAGCTCAAGCTGGCCGCGTCAAAATGCGTGGTGAATTACGGGTTCTACGTCGGGGCGACTCCGGACAATGTGGCGGAACTGGCCGCGGCCAAACGCACGCCGGGTATCAAGATTTTCATTGGATCGAGCACGGGCGACCTGCTGGTCGACGACCAGGACGCTCTCGAACGCATCTTCGCCAACACGACGCTGCCAATCTGTGCACACTGCGAAGACGAGTCGACCGTGCGGGCAAATCGCGACCGGATCGGCGGCGGCAGCGATTTCACAGATCATTCGAAGATCCGTGATCATGCAGCAGCGCGAATCGCGACGGCCAGAGCGATCGACCTGGCGAAGCGGCACAATCACCGGTTTCACGTAGTGCACGTTTCGACGGCGGACGAAGTGGAATTGCTCGGCGATGCAGCCGGCCTGGTGACAGCCGAAGCCTGCCCGCACCATCTGTTCTTTAACATCGACGATTACGCGCGACTGGGCTCACTGGTCCAGATGAACCCGTCGATCAAGACATCGGCGGATAACGCCGCACTGTGGCGTGGCCTGCAGAATGGTCGCATCCAGGTCATCGCTACGGACCACGCACCGCATACGTTCGAAGAGAAACAGCAGCCGTATCCAAAGTCGCCGTCCGGGCTGCCGGCCGTGGAGAACTCCCTGGCACTCATGCTGGACCAGGTGAACCGCGGGAGTTGCACGCTGGAGCAGGTCGTGTCATGGATGTGCGACGCGCCCGCACGCGTTTGGGACATCGTCGACAAGGGCCGCATTCAAGAGGGCTACGATGCGGACCTGGTGCTGGTCGACCTGAATCGAGTCGCGACCATTCGTAACGAGGATCAGCTTTCGAAAAGCGGATGGAGTCCCTGGGACGGTACGGCTCTGACCGGCTGGCCCGTGCGAACCTGGGTGATGGGCGCGTCCGTATTTGCCGACGGTCAGGTCGATGCCGCGGTCCGTGGCAGTGAGGCCCGCTTTGATCACAGCCGAAGTGGATTCCGAGTTCAGGAATAGTTGGACAGCGCCACTTTCGCCGATTGCGGGGGGACGTAGGGTGTGACAAGCGGAGCGAATGGTCCATCCGGTGTGCCGGCGCGGGCGATCTCCAATCGCCTGAAGCCCAACATTTCCCGGGAGATCTCCGCGCCGGCACACCACGATGGCTGATCGGCCCGCTTGTCACACCCTACAAAGTGGCTCTGTCCAAATAGCTCACTCCGGCCTTAATTCCGCCACTCGGTCAGCACCGGCGGGACAGTTGCGCTGAAGATGATGTGACGTCCGTCCGGTGACCAGTCGCCGTCGAACAGTTGCCACTCGCGCGGCTGGCCGGGGACCTGTTGGGGTGGATCGTCTTTCGTTCGATCGATGGTGTAGAGCCGATGCTTTGCCAGAGCCGGATCCTGGGCCGCGAATAGAATTCGTTTGCTGTCCGGGTGCCAACTGAAGTCCGCGTTGATCCCGGTTCCCTTGTGGACCAGTTTGAAGCCGTCAGACGAATCGACACGGGCGATCGCGACAGATTCGTCGCCGCCGCGAGTGCGGGTCTTGAAGGCAATCCAGTTGCTGTCGTGAGACCAGCCGAGGTTCCAGTAAATGGAACTGAGTTCCGATGCCTGCTCATCGGTCAGCAGTTTGCGACGTTCATTCGTTTTCTGATCGACGAGCACAATGTTGTTGTCGGATCCGAATGCAATGAACCGACCGTCGGGAGACCACTGCGTTCCCCAGCCGTTGCGTTCGATGACTTCCCGCTCAGAGCCGTCGAGGTTCATCTTCACGATGCCCTGACCCGGCTGGCTGAAGACAACCTGTTTGCCATCGTGCGAAAGGCTCGGCATGCAGCCGGCGCCGAGGTCGCGCACTTCGGTGCCGTCCGCATTCAGCAGCACGATGTGCGACGTGTCCGTGCCGCCCTGTGACATGTCGATCACGATCTGCTTTCCGTCAGCCGACCATTCCGGTGAACCCAGATGGGTGAATGGAGCGTACGGAGTTGTCAGCTCGTTGATCTCGGTGGGAATGACGCGTCGCAGGCCGTCCTCGAGGACCAGGTTGTCTGTGATCCAGCCCAGGTGCGGAATCTTTGCACCGAACCGCGGTGGCGATTCGCTCCAGACAGGCTGATCACCGAGCGACAGGAACTGCCCGGACGACGAATAGTTCGCCGCGGCAAAGTGCCACTTGAGTTGACCGTCATCATCATCCGGACGGACTTCGAGCGCGAGCAGGGTCTCCGGATTCCGGTCGATCGACCATGCCGCGAGAATCCCGCCCCGCAGCCCTGCGTCAGATCGGTACGCGAACTGATGCAGCGGCTCGGTCTGCAGTTCGGGCCCCGGACGGCCGGGCGCTCCGGTTGAGGCGGTGAAGCGTTCTGTCAGCTCCGTCGCCTGCGCGAACAGATCGTCCTCACCGGCTGCCGGTGCGGGCGCGTCCGGTACGAGCTGCCACTGCAGTCCCGGCGTGAAAACGTTCCACACCTCTTTGCCAGCATCCGTCATGCGGATCGGCCCCGAGTGCAGCGAATGAAACTCATCGACTTCCTTCAAACGCGACGAATCCAGTTCACCGAGCACAATCGCCGTGCCAATCGCGACCGGACGACCGACTTTGTCCGTCCAGAGTCCGAGCTGGCCGTGACTGTACGTCGACTGTTTCGACACGCCGATGATCGTTGCGACGGCAGGAATCTCATCGCCGCCTTCGCCTTTCGCTGACAGTTCGAACTGCTTCATTCGCAGCCGCGTGTACTGCTCCCACAACGGCACATCGGGGTCGCGCACCTTTCGCATGTCGGGCACTTCGAGCACATGCAGAGTTCGTTTGCTGGCGACCTCAGACCCCGGCAGATGCATCAGCTTTTCGGCTCGCAGCCGGATGCTTTTCCAGAGGACGTCTGTCTGACTGCCCGCTCCGTTGGCAACCGTGAAGAACTGGACACCGCCGAGCCCGACCTCGCTGCTGGACGCCTGAAACTTCTCGATGATCTGAAACTGACTGGAATCGCCTTCAGCAAACATCGTGTAAATCGTGTCACCGAGACGGACCAGACGCAGTCGTCCCGATGGAGCTTCACTATTCGACACGCGGTCCTTCTGGTCGCGACCACCGTCTGTTCGTCGGGCCCACAGCGAGCCGTACAGGTAGTGCCGTCCGTCTGAGTTCAGAGCCCGCATGGCCCGGATCTCGCGCGTGCGCGAATCGTTCAGACGCACTCCCAGTTGAATGCTGCAGTTCTGTTTCGAACGGATATCGAGATTGTCAAAACGGGCCTCGATTTCGAAATCGCCGTGCACAGCGAATCGCGGAGACACCGAGATGTGCTGCCGGGGCCCGCCTCCCCGAATCGTTGTGTGCAGGCCGTCGGGTTGCTCACGCAGACCCTGCCGGACTTCGGGAGTCCGCACATTGAAGAACCGGTCCGGCAAGCCGTCGGCAGCGAAGTCGTGCTCAAACGAAGACTTCAGACGCGATGCGCGGGCAATGAGACCGGAGACTGTCGGGTCGGCGAGTTCCTGATCGATGACTGACGAAACGGCGTTCGGCCAGTCGCCCCGCAGCGTGACGTTGCGGACCCGAAGCTGTGAGACATCCGCGAAGTGAAACAGGCCGAATGTCCGATCGTTGTCCGCTTCGAGGGCTCGTTCGTAAATCAGTTCGCCGTTGAGTTCGAGCGTCGCGGTATCGCCCACGATTGTGACCAGCATGCGATTCCATTCGCCGGCTTTCAGCGGCAGACGTTCGGGACCACGACGATTGTCCGGCTCGTCGAAGCGATTGTCGGGCCGGAGATCGCTGCGGTTGTGTCGCCCGTCGGTCACCCAGTGGATACGCACGCCATCGGGTTCGAGCAGAAACGCAAGCCGGTCAAGCGCCGGATGCGCTACGGTTTCGCTGCCGGCCGCGGGGTTGTACAGGAACTCGTATTCGACAGTGCCGTCTTCCATCAGCGGACGCAGATAACGCAGCAGACTTTCGCGCGTGCCGCCGGCTGTGTGGGGCTGTCTGCGTCCGATGATCTCGTCGTCGTCGACCTGCTCCCACGCACCGCCATCGCTCGCGATCCGACCGCCGAAGTACGGCAGCCACCCGGTCAAATCTTTCGAGCCCGACATCAGGACTTCCTCAGGTACCAGCGGAGTTCCGCTGATCCGGATGTCGCGCGGACGGGCCCTGCCATACCAGCGCGTGTGAAATCCGAACCAGGGAATCGAGTGTTCTTCCAGCTCTGTGCGGTAAATGTCCCGTCCGTTGACCCACAGCCGGAATGTCCGATCACGAACCTGAGCCCGAAACCGGGGCGGCTCGCGCAGCACCGACAACGCCGGTTCAAGCGGCCGGTACTCAATCGGGCCGGGGCGGAACTGCCCGATCTGCAGCGCATCGCGACTCGACTTCGGGCCAGCGTACTGCCCGCCGAAGAACACATCGCAGGCTCCGATGGCGCCGATCTCGCCCACGATCTCGAAGTTGCCCCGCAGCGGTGACCGGAACAGCAGAAACTCGTTCTCGTGACCGGGCAGGTGACTGACTCCGTGATCGTCGTCGGGAATCCAGTGCGGGGTTGCGTTTCCGAGTCCTCGAGACTTCGAACTTTTGACGGCGACGGGAATCCAGTCCGTCAGCGGCTGTGGCGACTCGAACGATTCCACGGAGCCGCCGCCGCCAACGTGCCGATAGCGGCCGATGAGTTCTCCGATGTGCGTGTGCCAGTTGTTGGAATCCGGCGGAGTGCTTTTCGACGATCGTTGCTGATGCAACAGAATGGCCAGGTCGCCGAGTGCGTCGTTGTCCGGAAACCGGTGCAGCCCGCGGTCGACAACCAGCGTCTCGGGCCATTGATCGTTCGGATGTCCCGGCCGATGCCCGTCGACCAGACCGTCGAACAGTTCGAGAGACTGATCGATGGCTTTGGCATCGCGCGACTCAAAATCGATCAGCACAAGCAGCGCCGCACGCGACCGCTTCTGATACGAGTTATCGATCGGTACGACGGCCGACGTGACTCGCTCACGCAGTTGATCCAGTTGATTCGTGTCGCTGACCGCGTCGATCAGGTCGTAGACCGGCGACAGCACAATCGATCTGCTGCTCGAGTCTCCTGGCTGCGATCCCCGTGCAGGCAGCGGCGCTTCCAACGGAGTGAACTCGCCACTGACGCGAAATCCCCGACCGGCATCCGGCAGAATCCAGTCGGCAAGAAACTCGAAGCGGTCGCCGCGCGGAAGTGACGCAGCACGTCGACGGATCGGACGCGTGTTCGCGATGAGGTAGTGGTCGGCTATGACGTCCGCTGTTGCCACACGGTCGCGCGCGGACTGTTTGTCACTGGTGCTGGCAGGATTCGCGAGGAATTCGTCAGGCACGGACTCCGGCCAGTCGCCGGTCATGACGACATTGCGGACCTTCACGCCGGACGTTCCGGCATCGCGATAGAAACCGAACGCGGGTTCAATCGGCCCGGTGACTTCGAGAGGCCGTTCGTAGACGAGTGTGTCGTTGAGCGAGATTGCTGCCTTGCCATCGGTCCGGGCAAGCGTCACGAGATTCCAGTCGTCGCTCTTCAGCGGCAGCGGTCCGGAGCCTCGCCGATTCAATGGTTCAATGATGGCGTTGTCGGCGGCGAGCCCCGTCCATTCGCGCGAGTTGTCCGTGATCCAGTGCACACGTATGCCGCGCGGCTCGATCAGGAATGCCAGACGATCCAGAACCGGATGCACTTCGAGTTCACCCGGCTGGTAATAGAACTCGTATGAAACGGACTCGCCTTCCAGAACTGGCCGCTGGTACCGCAGCAGACTTTGTCGGAACGAGCCTTCAGACTTCGCCGCTTGAATGACTGCGTCCTGGATCGTCCAGGCATAAGCCGGGGCCAGCTCTCCCTCAGCAGCTTGTGGAACGGCGGCCCCGGCAAACGGCGGCTGAGTCTCGTTATGAAAGTGTGATCGCCAGCCGCGCAGTTCGTTGCCCTCAGACATGCGCACTGCTCGGGGAATTTCGGGGCGCCCCGTCAGTGTCACGTTGCGAAACAGAGGCCGCCGATCGTCGAAGGCACGCAGGCCGATCCAGGGGCTCTGCCGCGCGGCGGCGCCGTCGAACCAGACGGGATGCCGGTTGGCCTCGAAACTCGCACCGGTGGTATTCGAGACGATCGACAACCGGTTGAAGGCGGCCCAGACGCCGTGTTGCAGAAACGGGTTCTGTCGGACAGCGGAATGAGCAATGTCCGCGTCGTAAACCATCAGTTGATCGCTGACCGGCTGAAACTGCAGCCCGCCGTACACGAGTCCGCCATCCGTGCCGATGGTGCCTCCCTGATGGGCCTCGCAAGTGAAGTCAAACTCGCCGACCAGCGGGAAGCGCAGAAACAGGACATCGTTGCGCGTGCCGGTCATGTGCAGAATGTGACCGTCCTGCGCGAGCCACATCGGCTCGACGGCACCCCGAGCACTCAGCCACCCGGCCTGACCACTGGCCACAACCCAGTACTTAAGACGGTTCTGCCGCAGTGTCTCTGGCCCGGACTCGCCCCGCTGCCACTGGATCGCGGTGGCATACGCCGCGCGAAGAAACGGACGCAGCAATGTCGCCGGTCGTCCGTAACTCGATTTGACGAGCGACGACAGCACGCGTCGCGCCGGAGTCCTCAGCGGCCTGTGTCTGAGAGCCGCCGCCGCAACGACTACGAGAGACGGATCGACCGACGTCATCTTCGTCGCTGCGGGGTCCCGGGCCTTCGCGGCCAGTTGAGCTGCGAAACCATTGAGTCGCTGCTGCAGCTCGGTGATGTCACTCCGCGAGTCGGCCAGCCGCGCGAGCAGCAGCAGCGGCTGAGCATTGCGAACTCCGGCCTCGGCCAGCGGCTCGAGCTTTGCAATCAGCGAGTTCAACTGCCCCGAGTCTTCGGCAGCTTCAACCAGCAGCCAGCCAGTGCTGAGCAGCCCTCGCACGCCGTTGATCTCAGCGATCGGAAACGAGTTATCCCGCGGCCGTTCCTGCAGCGCCCGGGCGAATGACTTTGGCGGCGCTTGCACCGGGACGACCTTACTCAGCAGCCGTACCGTGTTGTCAGCCGGCAGCGTCCATTTCAGAAGTACATCGAACTGCTCGGCGGCATCCATCTGAGCCAACCGCCGGTAGACCCCGCCGGCAGCCGGAGCGAGTCCGTCGTCGTCATTGAAATGCAGCGGCGGATTAAGATCAGCCGCCTGGCCCAGTGTCGCGAGTGCGTCGTCCAGTTCGTGTGCCTGTAACTGTTCGAGACACTGCCTCGCCAGTGAGCGCGTCGTCTCAAATGTCTTCGGCAGATCATCGGCCTGCGTCGAGACCGGCACCGCAAGCATCAGAATCCAGCAGGAAAGTCGCATCCCGGGTGCCCCTCGATCGCATTGTCATTGAGTTCATCAATGACGCAGCGTACGGAACTTTCCCGCAAGGTATCACGTCGAGTCGAGAACTTTCATCGCCGGAAATGCTCTGACGGCTAAGGCGAGCGGTCAGATTGATGCCGCGTCCCGTGGCAGTGAGGTCCGTTTTGATCAAAGCCGAAGAGGATTCCGAGTGCAGGCCCTTCGATCCTGGGGCGACCAACATGTTGTCGTTGGCGTTTCGCATACAGAAAAAACCGGAGCCGGTCTCGATGACCAGCTCCGGTTCTTTTGTGTATCAAGTCAAGTTCAGGGGACGTGACCCGCCGTTCTCGATTACGGCGAATTCACGATGTTGTCGATGCGGTTGTCTGCGTCGTCGGCTTCATCCAAAGCCTTGACGCCAATGATGACTCCCGCGGTTGCTGCCCCGAGCAGCAGCACGTCGTACACGCCGACACTGTCCAGGAATCCGGCGCCGGACCCCACGAACTGTGTGTTCGGGCCGACAGGGACCAGTCCGCCGTTGTCGATGACGTGGACCTGGCCGTACGCGACACCGTTTTCGTCAATCCGGACGGTTCCCGGGGGAGCTCCGTCCAGGTTCTGAGCACGGATCAGCGTGCGGTCCGAGACGATGCGAACCAGCTTGTGTGATTTCGGGGGAGCGGACTTCGCAGCCCAGACTCGATAAACGCCGTGTCCCGTGCCGGCAATGATGTAATACACGCCGGGCTTCAGGTCGCGAATCTCGAATGTCCCTTTGTCCGTTGTGCGGACGCGGACAACATCTTTACGCGAGGCCCGAACCAGGACGACGGCATTTCCGACCGCCTGCTTTTTCGCATTGAAGACTTCGCCCCGCAGTACGCCGTCGGCATCCAGTTGAATGTCGAGCACTGTCACGTCTTTGCGGGACTTTTCAGACTTCTGTGGCGGAGCGGCATGGACAAGCGACGCTGGCAACAGCGTTCCGATGCACGCAAGACCGACAAGTGTTGTATTGACGAAGCGTTGGACTCTCATGGTATCCGTACCTGTTCTGTGTCCCGGTTCGTGTCTACGGAAACGGACAGTCCTGTCCGCGATACAGTCACGATCTGCTGGCTCGCCTCGACGCCGAAAGTCATTCCGGAATCGAGGAGCTGCGCCCGTCGACAAGCACTCCGCGAATGGACCCAAATCACACACCACAACTGTCACCACAGAAAATCCGAGGCAGGCTCTGATCCCTGTAGACGGCAAGTCGCGAACGGATTGACTCCTTCCAGCGGATTCATCGTCACTCGCCGTTCGTCCGCTAAAGCTTAACACGCCGATGCTGGCGGATTTGCCGGCTGGCCGGTCCACTCGGCAATATACGTACGTATGCAGATTGCAGTCGCCAGACTCAATTGACAGGTGAGCTGGCGGCCCTGTGTTGCATGACTCGTTCAATCACGTTCAGAAGAGCCGAATCGCGGGGCACTTCCGGCGCCGGCACCTACCGCTATCATCCGCATCCATGATCCGTCACCTCAACTCGCGGAGCACCACGCATGCCCAAGTCCAGCCAGGCGGTCTGGCGGTCCACAACGATTGTCAGCGTCCGCAAGGGCGACACCGTTGCCCTCGGTGGAGACGGCCAGGTCACGCATGGCAACACCATCATGAAGGCGGACACACGCAAAATCCGCTGGATGCTGGAGAAACGCGTGCTGGTTGGTTTCGCGGGATCAACGGCCGATGCGTTCGCTCTGATCGAGCGGTTCGAGACAAAGCTCAAGGACTTTCCCGGCAACATGCCGCGGGCGGCCACCGAACTGGCGCGAGACTGGCGAACCGACCGCGTGCTGCGGAAGCTCGAGGCCATGATGATCGCGGTGGATGCCTCCCACAGCCTGCTGATCAGCGGACAGGGCGACGTAGTGCAACCAACCGACGGTGTCCTGGGGATTGGGTCCGGTGGTCCTTACGCTGTGTCGGCCGCGCGGGCTCTGCTTGAGAATACCGAACTGTCGGCAGCGGAAATCGTCCAGAAGTCGTTGCGGATTGCGGCCGGTATCGATGTCTACACCAACGAAAACATCATTGTGGAGGAGCTGCCGTGTCCGAGCTGACGCCTCGTGAGATCGTCAGGGAACTCGATCGGCATATCGTCGGCCAGAACGACGCTAAGCGAGCTGTCGCGATCGCGCTGCGCAACCGCTGGCGGTGGAAGCAACTGGCCGAGGAAATCCAGAAAGAAGTCACCCCCAAGAACATCCTCATGATTGGCCCGACGGGCGTCGGTAAGACGGAGATCACACGACGGCTGGCCACGCTGACCGGGGCACCGTTCGTCAAAGTCGAAGCCAGTAAGTACACGGAAGTCGGGTACTACGGCCGGGACGTTGAGTCGATCGTGCGTGACCTCGTTGAGGCGGCCGTCAACCTGGTGCGCGAGCGCAAACGGAAAGACGTGGAATCCGAGGCGAAACAGCGGGCCGAAGAGCGTCTGCTCGATCTGTTGCTGCATACGAGCGATGTGCAGAACGTCGAACCGACTCCGACAACACCTGTGACGACAGACCTGACGACAACCGACTCGTACGAAAGCGCTCAGAGCATGGAAGCCGAGGCGCGTGAACGAGCCGAGCGGCAGGCTCGCACGCGCGAAAAATTCCGAGGCATGCTGGAGGCAGGCAAGCTTGAAGACCGGACCGTGGAACTGAATGTCGAGCAGCGACAGGTGCCTGTGCAGATCATGTCCAACATGGGCATCGAGCAGATGGACCTCGATATGCAGGGCATGCTCGACCGGCTGATGCCGAAGAAAGCACGCACGCGCGAGCTGAAAGTCTCGGAGGCCCGCCGCGCTCTGTTCGAAGAGGAAATGGAGGCCCTGCTGGATCAGGATGCGATCCAGGAGGAAGCTCTGCGGCTGGCCGAGGACACGGGTGTCATCTTCATTGACGAGATCGACAAAGTCTGTGGTGCTGAAGGTGGTTCACGCGGCGCGGATGTCAGCCGGCAGGGAGTACAGCGGGACCTGCTGCCGATCGTCGAGGGAACCACGGTGCAGACCCGCTACGGTTACCTGCAGACCGATCACATCCTTTTCATCGCGGCAGGCGCGTTTCACAAGGCGCGACCCGCAGACATGATGCCGGAACTGCAGGGCCGCTTTCCGATTCGCGTCGAACTGACAGAACTGACCCGAGACGATCTGCTCCGTATCCTGACAGAACCCAGTGGATCCCTGATTCGGCAGTATCAGGCACTGCTGGAAGCGGATGGCGTTCAGCTCGAATTCGGCCAGGACGCCATTGAGGCCCTGGCGGACACGGCCTGGCAGGTCAATCAGTCGACTCAGAACATCGGTGCCCGGCGTCTGCATACGGTTCTGGAGCGTCTGCTGGAAGACGTCAGCTTCGAAGCGCCGGACATGAAGGAACGCCGCGTCCAGATTGACGCGGCCTACGTGCAGGAACGACTCGCCGAGATCACGGCGAGCGAGGATCTCAGCCAGTTCATCCTCTGACACGCTGCGTGATGCCTGAGCCGTAGCCCGATTACTCCGAAATCGGGCTGTGCCGTGCGCGGATTTCGGAGAAATCCGCCTACCGCTTCCAGCAGGAGTGGGTGCCCCGCACGCTTAACCGCGGCTGAACCGTCATCGGGAATCGCGAACCGTGAAAGCTCGCGCGAACAGGCCGAGGTTGCTCGATTCCGACGTGGTTGCGGGTCAAGTGCTGCCCTCTGAAACGGCCGGATGTCGGAGCACGTCGTGCGGCGAACACCTCCCCACTTGACGGAAGTTCGCCAATTTAACGAATCCCGAAAAATATTTGTCGGGCGAATGGATCCGATCGGCACTGAACGTGGCCATTTTATCCGTATATCCGGTACAACCGGACCTTCTCGTCCAGGTGGGCTTTGGATAGTCCCCGGCCTGATGCGCCCTCAGGAAATTTCGGGTCACCACACATTGACTTCGGAGAGCAGACAATGCTTAGAGTCGGATTGTTTCAACACTTGATGATGACACGGCCTCGGCGGTTGATGAAGCCACTTGTGGCCATTGAGAAATGTGAACCGCGGCTCGTTTTGAGCGCAGGAACGATGGCGGCGATGGTGTCTGACTGGAGCCCCGACCACGCCGACGCGGCTACCGATGGCTACGCAACCGAATCCGCGATGCCAGTGTTTGACTACGCCGACTACGCGAGCGCGTACGACCCGTGCGCCGCCGACTCGTATGCCATTTCGGCCGACGACAGTTCGGCTGACGATGACGCGTCCACCGAAGACTCATCCGGTCATAGCCGATGGAATCGATCGGCAGACGATTATTTCGCTCACGTCCCTGGTGGCGCGAGCAGCGATGCTGCATCTGACCGAGGCGCGGGCCACGGCAGATGGTCGGATTCAGCGACGGGGCCCGGCAGGTCTGATCGGGCGGGCGGACATGGACTGGCGATCGACGACGTGGATTCACCGGTCGACGACGCGGACATGAGCTACGGCATGGGCATGACTGACGACGTGGACACGAACTACGACATGGGTATGACCGACGACGCGGGCTTGAGCGACGATGCAGCGGATACGGCCAGCTTCGGAGTTGGTGGTGCCTCGGTTGCGGCGCTCGCAGGTCCACCTCCGCCAGCCGCGGCGTCCAGCAACGGTCCGGGGATGATCGAAGTCGGTGCAAACGAGCTGTTTATCTACGGCATCAGTGTTGAAGTCACATCGGCGGGTGTCGAGATCCACGGCAAAATCCTACACGGAGGCAGCAGTCTCAGCGGATTCACGGTCGCGTTTACCGGGGCATTCAGCGGGACGGCAACAACCGCGTCTGATGGGTCTTTCGATTTCATTTATTACGGGTCGGACAGTGGATTGGTTGAGGCCAATGCGTCGGGCGGCGGATTGTCCAGCAATCCCTACACGTTCTTCGTCTGAACCTGAGTGGTGATCATCAGGACGCTTCAATCCCGGACATTTCAAAGAGGCAGAGTTGATGGATATTCAATCGATTCGACGGCAATTCGAAGCTCACCACGACGACGGGCTGGCAGGGGATGCGAGTGCCGCGGCGCGTCTGTCCGATACGTTTGGTGCGGGACTCGTTCGCTTTGTGCGGCGTGTTTTGCGGAAGGGTACAGGTCGCGGCTATCTGGCCGAGTTCGTCCTCATGGAGGCCCATCAAGTTCAATCCGGGCGTGAGAGATTCGAGCGGGACGATCTGGTGAACGAGATCGTTGCCAGAATTTGCGAACTGCTCACGGGACGAAGCGATGCGGATCGCCGGGAGACCGTCGCGATGCTCGGACTCGGCGAAGGCACCGTGTCACCGATGCCGTGTCGTTGACTTGAGGTCCGAGCGCATGAACCACTTCCTGAAACTTAGACCTCTTTGGTTCCGGCTCCTCCGGGTTATGAGTGAATAATCAAATACTGGAGCAGAGTGGGCTCCCAGCCCGTTCGTTTTGCCGGGGACGGGCTGGGAGCCCCTCCTACAAATGCGCCAGTTATTCCTTATTCACTCCATACGCGACCATCGATTGCTCAGTCGATCCGCTGCAGGCGGAGCACGGGCTCCTGTCCCGGTCCGACCGTTCGATTCTGGACGATCTCGCATTGCCGGCCGCTTTCCCCGAGTACGTCCGCAACGGCTGGATCGCGTGTGACGGATTGCGTCAGCAGCAGATCGTCGGATTCGCCGCTGTTCAACAGCTCAAACACGCTGTTGACGGTCATGCCGAAGTAGTCCAGCCGGTCGTTGATTGTGGTCAGCATTGCATCACCCCGATGCAGTGCCATTTTGACCGGCAGACCACGTGTTGACGGCGATTCGGTGACCAGTTGCGGCAGATCGAGCGCGACTCGGACCGCTCCGGCGGGGTCCTCAAATGCGGCCAGAAAACCGTCGGCAGTGATTTTTACGATCGCGCCGGATTCACGACGAATGGCTTTCTCGGCAATCTGCAGGCATTCATGTACGACGGCAAACGTCCCCGTGTCACCTTCGGAACTGTAGATTGATGCGAGCCGCGCAATCGACACGGCCATCAACGTGACGCGCGTGACATTGGCGAGTTGTCCCGGAGCCATGACTTCGTTCGGGAACAGATCTCGAAACAGGGCCAGTGAGGATGCCTGGGCCGCCGTCAGCGCATCATCGCGCTGGACCGTCCGTTCGATTCTGGCGAGGAGTTCCTGCCCGGACTGATTCTGCAACACAATCGCCTGACGTGTTGGATCGAGCGGCGGAGGTGCGTCGGGGCGCGGGCCGCCCAGGTCGACGTCCCAGCGTGACACACCACGCGACTCGCTGACGTGAAAGTCAATCGTGTACGGCAGATTCGGGCTGCGCATTCTGTACGCGCCGGGTGGCATCGCCAGATTCCACTTAACGCGTTCATCCGGCTGCAAGCGAGTTTGCGCAACGATGTGTGGAAAGTTTGCCGGGCCACCAATGCAATACGTTCCCGTCTTGACTCGACGGATTTCCGGATGGACTCGGAAGATCAGCTCGATGTTGGATGAGAAATCCGCTTCGAAGTCGATGTTGCACGCCGGGCAGTGCTCATGTTCGCCCAGAGCTTTGAGCGTATCCTTCACGTCGGACGGCACGCGACAGACCGGGCACAGGATATCCCACACAAGGCTCAGCACACCTTCCCGCGCGGCCCGCAGGCAGACTTCGATGACATCGCGTTCCGCAAAGTCGAACCGTCGAGCCAGAGCGATTGGCCGAATTCTCGCGACTTCCGGATCAGGTGCTTCGAGTAGAAAACGTCCGAGTCGATCGGCAACCTCGGCATCCACACCGACGTCAATCAGCGACTCGATTCGCTGTTCCATACGACGATGCATGGCCGTCCGCGATCGAGCCTGCTTTTCGAAGGCATCGGCATCGGCCGACTGCGAAGAGGCGACCTGGTCGATTCGTCGATAGAGTCGGTCGAGCGAGTTCTGTGTCTGGCGACCCATCTGCAGCTTGGTCGCGAAGCGGCCGGTCACACCGCGCGGTTCGATCCGAAAACTGTGCGTCACAAGCGTGCCACCAGTCGGGCGTTCGGACAGTTCCGTGGTCGAGATGAACCATACAAACGGGCCCTGGCTGAATTCACGCAGGACTCCGAACCGTCGCCCTTCAATCCACTCGAACGGGTGCTCTTCCCATGCCATCACCACCGGCCCGATCTTCGCCTCGCCGAATCGCCGGACGCCGGCATGCGGATCGACTTCGGTTCGAAAACTTGCCGGGGGCAATCCCATGGCCCGGTTGAAGCGGTCTGTGTTTGCGACGTACGGCCAGAGCTGATGTGGCGAACTCGACAGTTCCCACTTGAACTCCCATGACATGAATCGTTCGCTATCGGCGAGATTCGGAAGCTGCGGGTGCAACACAATGCTGGTCGCTTCGCCTTTCAGCAGACGCTCCAGCTCGTCGAGCATCTCGCCCGCGTCCTGGTACCGGTCGCTGCGGGACTTGGCCAAAGCTTTCTCGATGATGGTCACGACGCCATCGCTGATATTGTCGTTCTGCCGCTGAAGAGAGGGCAGCGGGTCGCGGAGATGCTTGGCCATCAGCACGGACATCTGATCCGCCGTATATGGCGGCTGCCCCGCCAGCATGTAGTAGAACGTGACTCCCAGCGAATAGATGTCGGCCCGAGCATCAACCGGTTCGCCCTGCCACTGCTCCGGAGACATATACAGCGGAGTCCCCAGCACGGTGCCGGCCTGAGTGACGTTCATTGATTCGGACTGATCCTGATGCCGGGCCAGGCCGAAGTCTGTCAGCCGGCCGCGAAATGCCGCCACGGGGGTCGAGGCGTCGTTTTCGCCGCCGGAATCCGTCTCCACTCTGGAGAGCAGGATGTTATCGGGCTTGATGTCGCGGTGAACGATGCCGCGCCGGTGTGCGTCGCTCAGGGCCCGGGCGACGTCGGACACAATCGTGGCCGCATCCAGTTCCGAAAACGCCCCGTGATCGGCCAGGTAGCTTCCGACCGAGGGGCCTTCGACAAACTCAAGTGCCATGTACGCGACACCGTTGTCTTCATTGGCTTCGATGAACTGTGTGACGTACTCGCTTTGAATCTGCGCCAGAACTCGGGCTTCCTTCAGGAAGCGTCTGCGCTGTTTGGGATCTTCCGCGACTGCCGGCTTCAGCGTCTTGATTGCGACGATAGTGTCGTCGACCGGATCTTCTGCTTTGTAGACGGCGCCCATACCACCCTGGCCGAGCAGACTGAGAATCCGAAAACGCCCCAGTTGTTCGGGAGCGGCCGAGTTCACGGGAGCGCGAATCAATGTCTGATCAGTGATCGAGTCCGAATCAGACTCGACCGTCCTGTCAAACTCGAACTCATTGATCAGCCGAATCATCGAGACGAGACGTTTGGCGACTTCGCTTGCGCCTGGCCGGTCCAGCTCATCCTGCGAAAGCATCGCTCCCAGCAGTTGGCGAAAATCCCCCGTGACCTTGCTGATCTTTTCGTCGAGGCTCCAGTTCACCTGCAGGCTGCTACCGGACGCCGAGGTCAGCGGTCCGTCCGTTGGTTTACCCGTCGCCAGCCAGTACATCAGTCCGGCCAGACTGTAGATGTCCCCCAGGGGTCCGAACTCCGCCTGTCGAGGGTCGATCAGGATGCTGCCGGCCAGATCCTCATTTGGTTTCGGAAACCTCGCGTTGTCAACGGGCAGAATGTCGATCTGCGGTCGACCGTTCCACCAGATTCGGCCTGGCATCAAATGGCCATGGACGAGCCCCACGCGGTGGATTTCCGCCAGAGCCAGCGACAGTTGCACGCCCGTCTCGAGCAATTTCGTCGCCGAGTTGTGATACGCACCGCCGCCGACATCCTGCAAAGTCTGTTCGCCGGGGCAATCCGTGACGATATATGGTTCGGCGGCGTTGAAGTCCGAGGCACGGAGTTTTGAAATCGCGGGATGGTCGGTCAGTTCCAGCAACCGCGTCTGACGGACAAGTTGCGCTCGCCGTGCCGGATCGTTCTCAAGCGTTGACAGCAGATGGAACCCGACAGTGTCCCCGCTTTCGGGGTCATAAGCCGCATAGGCAATGCCATCCGGGCCGGCACTCAGTTGTGTCAGAAGTTCAAAGCGCCCCGTATCCACAGTGGTCAGTCCCGGTGGTATTCACTCGATGCAGCAGATCGTATCACACGAATGATACTCCGGAGTCGGATTACCGCCATGTCTTGAGCCGACGAGCGCGTATGAGTGCGAGAATGGTCAGCCGGAGTCCAGATCGTCAGCAGCATTCGCCGGGGCCGCAGCAGTCGCCGTCCGGAAGAATGGTCAACTCGATTGAGGCGGCGGATTTCGTTTGTCGCGGGTCGCGGATCGTGAACTTTGAGCAATCAAACGAGGCTGCTCCATTCAGCGGAACTTCTTCCTGCGGCGGGACGGCGATGATCTGATCGGCGTAGGGAGCCCGAGTGTAGATTCGAAACGTCTTGTCACACGCCGCCATGCGTTTGCCTCGATCGAGCCGGTGCCCGTCGTCGTCAATCACTGCCTTCCACGGACCCTGGTAAATCACCGCCTGATTGCGTTCCAGGCACGGACCCTCTTTGCCCTTCCAGGCACGCACAGTCATGCTGCGAAATTCGATCCCGTCCACGACCGCCCAGGGTTCTGCCTGCCGTTTGACGATCTCGACGCCGTACAGGCCCGCCTGCTCGAATGCCTGCAGGAAGCGGTCTTCACGAAAAGCACCGCTCATACATCCGCTCCACAGACGCGGATCATTCTGCAGTTCTTGCGGCACGTCCTCGTCACAGACAATGTCGCTGATGACCGCCCGACCGCCGCGTTTCAACACGCGATGCATCTCCGAGAACAACTGCTGGCGGTGCTCGTTGTGTACGAGGTTCAAAACGCAATTCGAGACAATCACGTCGACCGATTCGTCCGCGATCATGGGTGATGTGTCACGGAGCTGTTGAGCGTGTGTCTCGACATTCAGCCAGTCCGTGCTGGTCTGCACTGGATTGCCACTGAGATAGAGATCGAGCTGATCCAGACTGAGCTTCAGATCCTGAATCCGGCCCTTGTGGAATTCGACGTTGCCAAAGCCGAGACGGGTTGCCATTTCCGCCTGATAGCTGCGAGCCAGGCCCAGCATGTCGTCGGTGCAGTCAACACCGATGACACGTCCCTGAGCTCCGACTACCTGCGCGGCGATGTAGCAGATCTTTCCACCGCCCGAACCCACGTCAAGCACCGTGTCACCAGGCTCAACGTACTGCGACGGATCACCACAGCCGTAATCCCGCTCGATGATCTCGTCAGGGATGGCCTCCAGATATCGCGCGTCGTAATCGACCGGGCAGCACAGCGCCACCTCTTTCTCATTGGCAGCAGCGCCATAGCGTTCTCGTACGGCGGCTTCGACATTCAGGGGTTGAGCAGGGGCGGCAGTCGTTGCCGGGGCGGTTACTTGAGTCACTCCGTGGCTCCATTGTTTGTCAGGCGGAACGTGTTGTTGAGAGGCCCGCAGACTGTCGTTCGGCGATTCATTCGTCCGTGAAACCGCTCACAGATTCATGGACACGTGACGAAGTCGCGTCCGAGGCGGTCGAATTCTAGTCCTTCGCAGCGTGCGTCAAGTGGGCGGAGTTGAGATTGCAGTGCATCGGTGAGTAGACCTGCCAGCGGCATGTCAGTCTCAGCAGATCGACGGGCGGCTTCCACCGAGACGCACCACCGACAACTCGTCCGCCGCCGAATCCTGCTCAAACACACAAGAAGAGGCGGATTGGTCCGTCCATTCTGCCCAATCGGGCGCTACGTCTGGGAGAACCGACAGATCCGTCAGAATTATGCGAGCCGGTCCATTCGGAACGGACGATGTGGATGCGGGTGCGAGAAGCATGCCGCCGGAGGCGGAACATGCTGATTGATACTCAACAATCGGTGTACGTTGGGCCCGCGATCTTCGGAGCGCGGTCGTTCGTCTCGGCAGGGAGGTTGAGATGCGTCGGATTCTGTTTCCCCTGATGTTTGTGGTTTGCTGTCTGCAGTGGCAGCCAGCCTTTGCTCAATTCGGCCTGAATTTCAGTGGCGTGGGCCCGGTCAATCGCAGTATGGGCGGCGTGGCGACAGCAACGCCGATCGACTCACTCGGAGCGATTCACTGGAATCCTGCGACGATCGCTGCGTTGCCGTCGTCGGAAATGTCCTTCGGAGTTGATGGCGTCCTTCCGGTCGTAGACATCACTTCGTCTCTGGGTCCGTTCGCCGGAGGTGACGACAGCGACGGCGGCTGGTTCGCAGCACCCTTGTTCGGAGTCGTGCAACAGGTGGACGACTCTGAATGGACATACGGTCTGGGCATCATGACCGTGGCAGGATTCGGGCAGAACTTCCCCGCCAGCAGCGCAACCGGGACCACGAATCCCGTTCTGTTCCCCGGGGATGGACTGGCTGAGAATGGGGGAATTCCCGGATTCGGTAACATCTTTGCCGAGGCGGCCTTTATAGAAATCGCCCCGGTGCTGGCCTTGCAAGTGACGGAGAACCTGTCGATCGGGTTTGGCCCGACGGTCACCATCGGTCGCGTGCAGGCATCACCCTTCGCGTTTGCTCCGCCCGACAACGCGAATGCGATTGGATTTCCGACGTTTCCTGATGGGACAAACGCCCGATACCACTGGGGTGGCGGATTTCAGATGGGTGCGTATCTGGAAACAGATCAGTGCGTGAACTTCGGTGTGTCATACAAAAGCCCTCAGTGGTTTGAGAACTTTACGGCCAACTCGACAGATGAAATCGGTCGCACACGCAATTTGAATTTCAGCCTCGATCTGCCGCAAATCGTGTCATTCGGAGCGTCATACACGGGCATGCAGAACGTGCTACTTGGTGTCGACGTGCGACACATCGGATGGTCACACGCTGACCTGTTTGGCGATCCGGCGTCGTTCAGTAACGGTGCCTTGCGTGGACTGGGCTGGGACAGCACCTGGAACGTGTCCGTGGGTGGCCAGTATCTGCTCTCGGAACGTCTGACTGTTCGTGCCGGATACGCCTATGGACCGAGCCCGATTGACGGCAACCCGGAGAGCGGCCTGAATGTTGGCACTCCGCTCATTCTGGAGCACATATTGTCAGCAGGTACGTCGGTACGCATCAGCGATGCCCTGTCGATGCACGTCGCCTATACGTACGCCATCGAAAACGAACTTAACGGCCCGATTCAGGGGCCGGCTGGCCCTGTGGGCGGCAGCACGCTCTCACAGCAGGTCTCAGCCCACTTCCTGACGGCTGGGTTCACAGCAGCATTCTGAGAGCCACCAAAACAGACTGACCGTCCATGTCGCCCGGATTCATTCACGAATCCGGGCTTTTTTGTTCGCGGGCGGCACTTGGTTTGTTTTGGGCACGGATGACAAGTCGGCTTCAGCCGACTCCCGAATGCCACCGGCTTCAGCCCAATGTCCCCAGAGTTGTGGAGAATGCTGTAGCGGAGCGGCGCGAGCCGCCCGGTTTTAGCAGCGATGCTCTGTGCGTGGGCCGGACGGCTCGCGCCGTTCCGCTACAACTCTGGGGCCATTGGGCTTCAGCCGGTGGTGGAGGCCTGCCGCGACAACACAAAGCCGGCTCGAATCGAAACGTCAAACGGACCCCAACGGCTAAAGCCAGTGGCAAATCAAGAAAGTCGGCTGAAGCCGACTGGTGTCAGGCCCACACCACAAACCGTGACAGTCTGATTTATTGTGCGCGGGCGGCACCGGGTGCCGAGCTGCCGGGAGCATCCTTACGCACGCCAGAAGGCCGTGATTCGTTCCACCTCCGCTTCCGCACTCGCGAGTTGTTCCTCCGCGCCGTTCCAGCCGAATTGAAGACCTGCACGGCCACGGAAAAGACGCGCCCGGGCCAGTTCGTAGCGGGCTTCCTGCAATTCAGCCACGCGAATGCTCTCGTCGAAACAGCGACGTGACTTTGACTGGTGCCCCTGCATGGCAAGCACTGTCCCCATCTCTCGCAAGGCCTGTGCTCGCGACGTGTGATAAAGCTTTGTGACGAACAGAGCTGTCCGGGCGGCCTTCCTGGCAGCCTTAAGTGCCTTCTGTCGTGAAGCCCCTTCCGGTTCCCGCTCGGCCACGATACGCAGTGCTTCAGCCCGCCACGCATAGCCGCAGTTGATGTACGGGTTACGGAACTTCTTCTTCCAGGCAAAGTCAAGACTCTCCTTGATCGTTGCGGCAGCCTCGGCCGGCTTGTCCTGACGAAGCAACTGGTCCAGCCCTCGACCCTGCATGAGGGCACAGATCGACAACGGATCGGTTCGTGGCCGCTCAACTTCAGACTGAATCAGAGCGTCGTCCAGAAAACGGGTCGCTGTCGGCGGCCCGAACAGTACGGCACAGGCGATCGCCATGTAGTCGCCGGTTTCATATCCCACCCGCAGGACGGTCCGCGCCAGTCTGCATGCCTCTTCCAGTTCACCGCTGTAATAAGTGGGCACGCTGAGAATGATGCGGGCCATGTTGGCTTCCCAGACATCGCCTGCTTCTTCCAGCAGACGCACCGCTTCGCGTCCCGATTCGACGGCTTCACGAAAGCGTCCCAGTGTTGTCAGCGACATGCCCTTGCGACTGCGAGCCATTCCCTCTCCAACCCGGTCGCCCAAATTCGCGTGAATCTCGCAGGCACGCTCCGCGTAGCGGGTTCCGCGTCCTGCCATCGGAATGGCGGTCATGACGATCGCGTGGTAACCACAGGCATGTCCAAGTTCCTGGCCTGGCTGGTACTTCTCGGCAAGGTTCATAGGGTGTGATCTCTCTGAGGCGACAACACGTGGGAGTTGTGAGTTGGAGTTCTTCGGCTTTTGCCGTGAGTTGAAGTGGTCTTGGAGAAAGCGGCGTCCTTTGCGATCCTGATTTCTGAACGG
>Ga0115002_10000967_pt1 | contig 40226 bp, 30 predicted proteins | sample ArcticOcean_MG_C_8_FD_89576 | JGI IMG/M metagenome (GOLD analysis project Ga0115002, IMG submission 89576) | Marine microbial communities from western Arctic Ocean - ArcticOcean_MG_CB11_86 | ecosystem: Environmental > Aquatic > Marine > Oceanic | place: Arctic Ocean: Canada Basin | collected... | reverse complement strand
CGGTTGAGACGGGGTCGGGACAGGAGTATCGACGGCGGTATTGGCGGTTAGAGCTCGGTTAGTCGTCGTGCGGTTGGGCGTCGCGGCAGGCGAGGCCGTCGTTGGAGTAGGAGTGTCGTTGTTATCGCGACGAACGATTTGAGTATTCGTCGGGTTGGCTGTCGGCGTAGGCGTCGGCGCGTCAGCCGGAGTGGTTCTTTGGACCGTCGACTGCGATTGGCTACGTTGTACCGCACTGTTCTGGGCTGTCACGTTTTCCCGAGGTTGGCTGGGGTTGGGAGTGGGCGTAACGGTGGCGGCCGACGAATTGATATTGGGTCGCTCTGTTAGGCGAGTTCGTTGGTTGGGGACGTTCGTCGGCGTTTGAGCAACCGTCGGTTGATTCTCTGTGGGAACTTCGCGACGTTGAACTTCATTGGCAACTTCAGTCGGAGTCTCGGGAGTCGGTTCCGTATTATTGCGGACCGGAGTTGGAGACTGAGTACTCTGCTTTGTGGCAGCGATATTATTGGGATCGGTTTGGTTGGGCTGAGACTCTTTCGGTACCGTTGGAGTATCGGCGGCGTCGACTTGTGTCTTGGGCGTCTCCCGCGGCGTGGCTACGCTGCGCTGGAGAGTCGCTGTCGTCGAAACTTGCGGTTGATCAGTTGGATTCGTTTCTCTACGCGCGACACTGACATTGGCCTGCGGAGTGGTCACCGACGGATCGTCAGTCGGGTTTCGTTTTTGAGTAGGTCGTTCGGTCGGTTGCCGTTGAACGGAAGTGTTATTGGCGGTGAGCTGCTGCTGCTGAGGAGTTCGCTCGGCAATATTCTCGGCGTTGGCCGTCGAATTGGGAGTGGGCTGACGCTGATTGGTTTGTCGGCTCAGTTTGGATTGTTGCGGACTGATTTTCGGCGCAACTTCGCTGGGAGTTTCCCGCTTGACGATTTCGGGTTTGACCGTCTCTTCTGGTTCGGGAACTGGAGTGGGCTGATCTTGCGGCCGTTCGACTTCTTGTTCGTTCGGTTCTTCGCGCTCTAGATCCTCTTCCGGTTCGGGATCGGGCGTTTCCGTTTCGACAGGACGCTCGTGATCCTGCATTTCTTCAGTGACGTTGCGCTGGACAACATATTCTGGCACCGTGACTGGCTCTCGCCGTCGATTCGTCGGATCGGCGTTAGCGATCATTTCGACGATTTGGGGGAAGTAGATATAGGTCGTAATCATCGTCGCAACGACGTGGAAGAGCACGCTGAAGACGAGCGCGAGTTGCATACTGCGGCGAACGATTCGGCTGTTGATGAACCGCAACGCAACCATTGTGCCGCCAATGAAGATGGCGATACTAGGAACCCAAAATAGAGGATTCAGATACCACGAAGCACCAAAGCTAAGCTTCGCCAGCACCATACCAACGAGGAAGCCTCCGAGTACGAATAGGGCCACATTGACGGGCCAGAACTCGTCGTCGAATACGTCGTAACCAGATGTTTTGACTTTGCGAATGATTCTGCGAATTTTCGCCATGACACGCTTCTCTTTCCAGTCCGAGTTCGGACCGAATTAGTTCTCCCCTTCCGTCGTCAACGAGTAGTCAAAAATCCCCGCTCGGTTACACATGTCCATGACGACAACAGCAGCTTCGAGAGCTACTCGCTTGTCGGCGCGGATGATAACCGAAGGAGTTGTACCACTGTTGGCGACGGCCTCGCGTAGGACGCCTAACACTTCTGGTGCCGAGAGAATTTTCCCCCCGACAAAAAACTTGCCTTGACTGTCGATGTTGACGAAGACTTGTTTCGGTTGTTCGATCAATGGTTGAGCTTCACTCGCGGAAGGTAATACCACGTCGAGTTCGCGGTCTTCCTTGGCGAATCGAGTCACGACGAGGAAGAAAACCAACAACAGAAACACTACGTCGATGAGTGGCGTGAGGTTGAGGTTTTCAACCGCCGAGCCTTTGTTTAAGTTGACAGCCATAGTTATCCGTGAGTGAATTCAGTTTTGATGGGAGTTGGGTAATGTCAGTCGAGATCAGCAACCAACATAGTTTAACATTTATCCGCTAATTAAGTCTATTCTGCTTGCGCGACGGCTTCTTTTGACTCTTCGCCTTCGCCACTTTGATTGCTGAATCGAACTCGTCCTTCGTAACGCTCAATTTGCGGCATTAAGTGGAAAAGCAGTTCGTCGATTTGATAGAACAAGGATTGAATTCGCCCTTCAAAGTAGTGAGCGAAAATGGCTGCGGGAATGGCTACGGCGAGTCCACCAAGTGTTGTGACCAACGCAACGTAAATTCCTTCGGCCAAGTAAATAGCTTTGTCTTGTCCTGGAGCGAGTGCCGCCGTCGTTTGGAATGCTCGGATCATTCCCCAAACGGTCCCGAAGAGTCCGAGTAAAGGGGAAACGGCGGAGGCCAGGTTCAACCAACGGACGTTGGCATAGAGTCGGTTTGCTTCGCGTGAACTGGTTTCACCAACTGTGTGCTCCACTTCCGAGTGGGGGCGACCAACCTTCAGCAGCATCGCTTGAATCACGGTCGCCGCCGACGATGGGTATTGTTGGCAAATACGATAAGCCTTGCGAGGGTCAAATCCGCTCGGCGAAGCTCCTAGGTCACCGAGCTCGTCGACGAGCTCGCCAGGCAATACTCGCGAACGCCGCAGCCCAAGGAAGCGCTCCACTACGAAAGTGACGACCAGGATCGACATCATTAAAATTGGGATCATGAACACACCACCCTTGACCAAAAGGGTGAAGAACCCGTCGGTTTGCGGAGTGTCGAGTGCGGGAGTTGATCCGTCTGATTCGTTATCCGTCACGTCGGTAGTGGGGCCAGCTGTATCTTGAGCCTGTGCCGTTATCAACATTGGTGCGGCGACTAGGCACAACGCAAGTAAGGCCAGCAGCGCGAGTCTAAATCGCAGCACGTGCTGCGGCCGAACCGCAGCAGGGTCTAGCTCGGTGGTCAAGTTGTTCTTTGCCATCATTCTCTCCGATTAACCGCTAAACGCTCCCAGGCAAGTGGGAGCGAGGGCGAGTCAGTTTATAGCTTTGACAGGTTGGTCAGACGGGTTTTCGCCTGAGTTGCCAGTTCGTGTTTACTGTGGTTTTGCAAAACGAATTGGAAGTAAGTTTTCGCTTCTTCGATTCGTTTTGCGCGAGCGGCGCCTTCGGCACCTTCAATCTGTGTTTCGGCACAACGACCGGCTTCTAGGCCGGACTTCGCTTGCCAGTTCTTCACGGCATCCGTCGCGGTCTTTCCGCCAAATCCATACATGCAACGTTTGAACTGCGTGATCGCGTCGTCGTGTTTCTTTTGAGCAAACAACAATTCACCGATCATGAAACGAGCGCGAGCACCCGTTTCGCCACGAGACTTTGTGGCAGCCAATTCGTAACTCGCAATCGCGTCTTCCGCCTTGTCCGTGTTCTGACTTACCCAGCCAAGTTCGTAGTGGGCTTCGGCCAGGAACGGGGAGTCGGGGAATTTCGCGGGAATCTGCTCGAGATACTTTAAGCCTTCGTCCCATTTCTTCGCACGAGCAGCACTTTGACCGCCGTGTAGTAACACCAAAACGTCCATTTTCGGCGAGCGTAGCTTCTTGCCACTGACACCGTCGAACGCGATGAGCGCTTCTGGATACTGTTCTAGTTTAAACAGACTCTCGGCTTTCATGAACAGTGCGTCACTATTTAGGTCACCTTGGGGGAATGATCCCGCTTGTGCGGAAAACTCCTTCAAAGCGTCGTCGAACTTCTCGAGTCGGAATCTTGCCCAGCCGAGCTTATAGGTCGATTTTTCGGTCAATTCGTCTCGTTTGGATTTAGTTTTTGCAGCGGTGTAAGCGACCGCCGCATCGGCGAACTCATCTGCCTGGTATTTGCTTTCGCCAACATGGAAGAACGATTCGGCGGCGTAAGAGCTGTCGGCGTGTTTTGCCGTCAGAGCTGTAAACGTCTCAACCGACTTGTCGTTTTGGTCAGAAGAACGATACGCCCAAGCGAGTTCGTAAAGAGCTTTGTCTCGAGTGGGGTAATTCTCGTCGCCGTCTAAAAGTGCGTTGAAAGTAGCGACGGCTTCGGTGAACTCTTTGAGACCAACTTCCGCCAAGCCGCGTTCGTAAAGTGCATTCGACTTTTGAACTTGAGCAGGTTCGCTCTTGAGGAACTCGGCGATATCCGCTTTAGCTTCGGCGAACTTGCCACCTTCTCGATAAGCCATCGCTCGTGCAAAGTACGAATCCGATACCAGCTTGTGTTCAGCGAACTTGGTAATCAGGCCAGTGAAAGCCGTAGCAGCTTCGTCTTGGGCTCCCGTCTTCAGCTGTGACCAGCCCTTGCCGTAGTAACAATAAGGTGCATACAGCGAGTCCGCCCAGGTCGTTATTACTTTGTCGTAGGAGACTGTTGCTTTTGCGTACTCGTTTTTGGCGTACTGATATTCACCCAAGCGATAGTGAGCTTGGTCGAGGTTTTTGCTTTCGGCAAACTCGGCGAGCATCTTTGTAAGACTTGCGATTGCTTCATCGACTTTGTCTTCTTGCTTTTGAGAGCGAGCCAAAAATAGCAGCGTTTCGTCAGCTTGGCGCCACTTGCCGTTGGCGGCCAGCGACTTGTTTAAAGCGACAGTCGCTTCGGCATATTTCTTCAAGTAGAAGTGACTTACTCCGACTAGGTATTGGCCTTCGGCCTTGTAGTCGTTCGAGGTGAACGCCCCCACTTTTTCGGAAAGGCTATCGAGCGTTTCCTGATATTTCTTTTGCAGATAAAGGGCTAGTCCTTGGCGAAGTGTCCATTTCTCCGCTTCGGGATGGTCTGCAAAACTCGCCAACAAATCAGCGTAACCGGTTGCGGACGCTTCGTAGTTGGTTAATTGCAAGTTGCATTCGGCGGCGACGTATTTGACGTCTGCAGTTAGGTCGTGGTCTTTGTTGGCCGCGACAAACTGATCGGCGAGCTTTACGCCTTCTTCGTACTTTTTCAGTTCTAGTTGACCAAAAGCAGCGTTGTAGAGTGCTTGGGGAGCCAGCGTACTATCGGCGTGTTCAGTCACAATTTTGACGTAGTTGGCAACGGCCGCTTCGCGCTGATCGTTGTCCATATACATGGCATCTGCTTCATCCATTTTCAAATTGACGAAGTATTTGTCTTCGGCCGCGTTGGGCAGAACTTTCTTCACCAATGCGATGACGGGAGCACCTTCGTTTGCCTTGAGGTGAATTCGGCTCAACCAGTGAGCAGCCTCGGGGCTGTATTGATTGCCAGCGTCAGCTGCTTTTTGCAACCAAGTCTTGGCCGCGGCAGCGTCGGTGCCGCGATAAAAGCATCGCCCGGCAGAGATCGTGGCCTCGGCAATGTAAACTGATTTGTCGTAATCTGTTGCAAGCTTCGCGTACAACTTGCCCGCATCGTCAAAACGCTCTTGTTGAGCAACGCAAAATGCCTGTCGCGAAATCGCATGATCCGCACTGACGAATCCTTCCACTGCCGAAACTTCAGCGAAGATTTTCTCGGCGTCCGCGTGGTTGCCCGCCTGCAATACTGTTTCGCCCTTACGCATGCGAACTTCAGTTACTAGCGGACTCTCTTTGCACTCTTCCAAAAACAAGTCGTAAACAGTGCCGGCTGCAGCGTATTCGCCCAGCTCTTCTTGAGTCACGCCAAGAGCATAAAGAGTGTCGCAGCGAAGCGACGATTCCTTGTGATTCTTAATCAGCTTGTCGTAAGAGGCGACAGCTTCTTTCTTCTTGCCAAGCAAGTAGTTTGATTCCGCTTGAAAGAAAAGCCCTTGGTCCATGTACTTCCCCTCGGGGAATTTGGCGAGCATCTCATCAAACGTTTTGGCGGACGCAGTGAATGCGGTCGCATCGCCTGCCTGTCCCAGTTGGAATTGGCACCAACCTTTGTTCAAGTAAGCATCTTCAATGCTCTCGACCTTGGGGTGGTCGGCGACAACTTTTCCAAATGATTCAACTGCGGGTGCATACTTCTTCTGCAACATCTGGCAAACGCCAAGATAATGTTGAGCCTTTCCGGCTAGTGGATCTTTGGCGTATTTGGCTAGAAAAGATTTCCACTCTGTTTCGGCCAGTGCGTACTCTTTGGCGTTTTGATAATTCGCCGCATCCGAGTATACATTCTGGGCCTCTGGAGACGATTCTTGTGCAATCGCCACGTTGCCGAAAAGCGCTACTGTTCCAAAAAGAACGAGAAGCAACAATCCAAGTACGTTGAAGTTACGACATTGGATGCCAAGACTCCGTTTCATCTGCTTACCTCTTCACATTGACGTTGTAGGAATGACGCGAGGGGGAGTGTTTGTCCGAAGCGGAAGGTATCATGATGCTTCGCACGAACTGTAAACTAACATTATCTCAGTTTACCGACCTCCGTACCAACAGAAAAGTTCCCTCAAAAGTACTTGCAATTTCTGCAATTATGTCATTTTTCCCCTTGGTTCTGAAGAAGCCAGCCAATTCATGTCTCCCACTCGGGATCCCACGTTACAACAAGCTTCATAAAAACGTAAAATACGGCGAAATAGGGTAACTTGCACCAGAAAGGTCGGCGCAACGCGTGAAACGCATATTAGTTACTGGTGGGGCTGGATTCATCGGGTCTCACCTTACCGAAGAATTATTAAAACGTGGAAACCACGTCATTGCCGTCGATAACTGCTCGACAGGGTCCACTGACAACCTGAGCCAGATCGCGGACCACCCGAATTTTCGATTTATTCGCGGCTCAATCCTCGATCCCAAACTATTGGATGAACTGCTCCCCATAACGGACCACGTCTACCATTTGGCCGCTGCTGTCGGTGTCGCTCTGATCGCTCAGGAACAAATAAACACGATTCGCAACAATATCGAGCCAACGGACTTGCTGCTTGAAAGGCTCAACATCGAGTCGGAATTGGGGCGTGACGTGAAGTTCTTTCTGGCCAGTTCTAGCGAAGTTTACGGGAAAAACCCCAAAGACACTTGGGACGAAGAAGATGATATCGTGCTCGGCGCGACCACCCGCCCCCGTTGGTCCTACGGTGCATCAAAGGCTATTGATGAATTTTTAGCGTTGGCATATTGGCAACAAAAAAAGTTACCGATTGTTGTCGGCCGGTTTTTTAACGTGATTGGTCAGAGGCAAACTGGAAGATACGGGATGGTTGTGCCGCGATTTGTGGAGGCAGCCGTTGCTGATCAGCCCCTTGTTGTTCACGACGATGGCCAGCAAACTCGCTGTTTTGCGGACGTTCGGGACATTGTGGCCACTGTTATCGAGCTGATGGATTGCCCTGCTGCAGAGGGGCAGGTATTTAACATTGGCAGTGATCAACCGATATCGATCAATGATTTGGCAAAAAAGATTATCGAAGTGTCCAGTTCCCAGTCGCCGATTAAATATCAAAGCTACACCGAGGCTTACGGCTTGGATTTTGAAGATACGCGGCACCGAGTGCCGAATTTGAGTAAACTTCGGCGTACAGTATCTCACGCTCCAAAATTTGATCTGGAGGCGACATTGAAGGAGTTAGTGGCGGCTAATCGCCATTAGGAGCTCTTTTTCGTCACCTTTAGATCGCCGTTATTCGATGCTGCATAGTGACTTAACTTCGCTTTATGCTTGACAAAAGCGAGGCTGGTCATTCGAATGAACTTATGGGAACGCGGAAGTCTCTTCGCGTCACTCACGAGACCTGTGTGCATTCGCGCGCGACGTTCGAGCCACATGCCGAGGCAGCATCGACTTGAACCACCTTTCTGGAACGGAAACGAGGAGCGATCTGATGAGATCCTGGCGAAAAAAATCTAGTCGTACCCGAGCCACTTCACGCTCAAAGCGTACCAAGCGTGCAAATCGTCCGCTGCGTACTCGCGGTATGACGCTCATCGAAATGATGATCGCTGCAACGGTTACCCTATTGCTCGTCTTGGCGATGGTGCAGATTTTCGAACGAGTAGGCGGTCAGATCGTTGACGCTCGAGCAGAAATTGAAATGGCTTCGCAGCTGCGGTCGGTCACGTTCCAGTTGGAGCGGGACCTGCAAGGCGTAACTGTTTCCATGCGTCCATGGGCCGAGCCTGCTCAGAGCCCTGGATATTTTGAATTATCCGAAGGCCGCAGTAGCGACGTTAACCCCGATCACTTCCAAGAGGCTTCTGGCTCCGAGACGCCGTTCGTTTCGACCGATTTCGAGAGAGTTCCAACGACACCCAACACCGTTCTCGGTGACTTTGACGACGTTCTCGCCTTCACCGCTCGCAGCCCCGATCAACCTTATCGCGGTCGCTTCTTTGACCCGGTGACCAATCGAATACGAATCATTGAATCGATGGAAGCGGAGATCATTTGGTGGGCATCCATCGTCGATACGAACCTCAATGGATGGTTGGACGTCGAGGACCATTATGTGATCTTCCGTCGAGTGCTACTGATCCGTCCAGACCTCGTTCCAGCACTTGAGCAGACTGAGCAAAAGTACATCCAGCAGGCAGTAGCCAAAGTTGGCCCCGATCCTAATTTCTTAGCACGCAGCGTGATGTTTTTCGCGGAGAACGATATCTCGGTTCGCTTCGACCAAGGTCGAATCCGTCCCAATAATTTGGAAGACCTCACGAAACGAGAAAACCGGTTCCTGCACGTTCCTGCCGATCAAGGTGGTTTTCCGGCCAATGGAGGGGCTGGGTCGTTTCCCCATTTGGCTATGTGGTACGCAAATTTCCCCGACCAAAGTCGCTTGTTGGATAACAGATACCGAAACCCCGACGGCACTTATACCCTCCGGCGTGATGGCCTTGTTTCCATGTTTGTCACCGATGCAAGATTGGCTGACGAAAGTTATTCACTGGATCAAGACAACGTCGAGAGGTATGGAACGGAAGGCAATGGAAAGTTTGTCATGATGACAAATGTCGCCGCCTTTGACCTGAAAGTTTTCGATCCAACAGCTCCTATTCAAGATTCGGGCGGCGAAGCTGTCATCCCGGGAGATCCTACTTTTGGAAATGCCAATAACACATTAATTGGTGAGGGAGCCTACGTCGATTTGGGGTGGGCAGCCACCGACTACGATCCAAGTCATCCGTTCCGATCTTTCGGTCTGCAAAATCTTGCGGGCACCAATTACCCGTTGCTCCCTCATGTTTACGACACTTGGTCGCTGCACTACGAACACGATGGCGTCGATCAAGATAACCGCGGTGGCGTCGACCAAGGAACCAACGGTTTGGACGATGTTAGCAGTTCCGGAGGAAAGATCGATGGTGTTGACGATGCCACCGAACGCGAAACTTCTCCCTCGTATCCAGTGCCGCTTCAAGGCATCAAAGTGATCATTCGAGTTATCGAGCCGGGGACGCGACAAGTTCGCCAGTCCGCCGTTGTTTCCGAATTTGTCCCGGAATAACGTATTTCGCTTCTCAATAGATCAGATCGACCGCTGAATAAATCGATAACTGTATAGATCGACCGCTGTGCACACCATTCGAATCCACGGACCTTGGCTCTACTCCGTTAACGCCCCAAAAGTCGAGAGCGACACAGAGTCAAATGGCAATACAGAGTCAAATGGCAACACGGGGTCAAATGGCGACACGGAGTCAAATGGCGAGACGCCGCCGGATCGCGAATTTCAGCCGGATGGAAAGATCAAGATTCCCGGTGATTTATCCCAAGTCGTCGGAATAGACTTTCGCGGCGCGATCCATCTCCGTCGCAATTTTGGTTGTCCCACTGGAATTGAAGCATCAGACGAGCTCTACCTCGTTTTCGAGTCCATAATTCCCGGTGCTCAAATTGAGCTAAATGGTGAGTCGTTAGGGACGGTCACACAGTTTCCAGTCCAGTTTGATGTGACAGATAAACTAGGGCTGCGCAATCGTATAGATCTTCAGCTCCAAATCGACGAGGCGATCGACTCCAATTCACTTGGTGGAATCGTCAGTGAAGTTCGACTCGAAATTCGATCGGCGGATTGATACTCGTGTGGGCTAAGTCGACGACTCATCCGACTTCCCTGTGCTGCGACGGGTTATTCGAGCTGGCTTTGGCGTGCAACCGATCCGTTGTGCAGTGGTATCTATTTTGGTGCAGTGACGTCTCGTAACCCGACGCGTGAGCGAGGAATCCGGCTCAGCGCCTCGCTCACGCGTCGGGTTACTAAGTCGCTTGGTACATTCGAGCTGGCTTTGGCGAGCAACCGATCCGTTGTGCAGCGGTATCGATTTTGGAGCAGTGACGTCTCGTAACCCGACGCGTGAGCGAGGAATCCGGCTTAGCGCCTCGCTCACGCGTCGGGTTACTTAGTCGCTTGGTACATTCGAGCTGGTTTTGTGTTCATCCGATCCGTTGTGCAGTGGTATCTATTTTGGTGCAGTGACGTCTCGTAACCCGACGCGTGAGCGAGGAATCCGACTCAGCGCCTCGCTCACGCGTCGGGTTACTTAGTCGCTTGGTACATTCGAGCTGGCTTTGGCGAGCATCCGATCCGTTGTGCAGTGGTATCTATTTTGGTGCAGTGACGTCTCGTAACCCGACGCGTGAGCGAGGAATCCGACTTAGCGCCTCGCACACGCGTCGGGTTACTAAGTCGCTTGGTACATTCGAGCTGGCTTTGGCGTGTGGTATCGATTCTGGTGCAGTGTTGTCTCGTAACCCGACGCGTGAGTGAGGAATCCGGCTTAGAGAGGAATCTGGGATGTGTGACGAAGGGAAGAGCAAGATTTCTCGCCCTTCTTGCGTTTGGTCGCTAAACGTGGTTAACTTTTCAATCGGAGACTTAGGCTTGTAATCTAAAAACTTGAATGCCTGCAACTTGGTATTCTGATAATGGAGTGGTTTGCCGTGCGAATTTACAAATTAGCCTGGATGATTTTGCTACTCGTTTGTATGACGCAGTTGGGATGCGGGAGCAAGAAACCTGGAGCAAACCCAAATGATCCTGCCCCGGAGCCACCAAGCATAGAGCCCGTGGAGCCAGTCGACGAGCCGCCCGCAATCTCCTTCAAGCTCGCCGAACCGGTTGCCCGGTTATCGGATGAGGAATTGAACGACGGTTGGATTTCGCTATTCGATGGGCAGACGCTGTTTGGCTGGAAGAGCTATAGCGATGCGAATTGGAGTGTCGAAGACGGGACGATTGTCGTCGACTCCGGCGATAAGGGACTGCTATGTACGACTTCGCGTTTCGCGAATTACACACTCAAAGTTGAATTCAAAAGTGCCAAAGGGACCAACAGTGGCATTTTTCTCAACACGGCTGGCGATGTGACGGACCCGGCGAAAGATTGCTACGAGCTCAATATCGCCGATTCGGACAATCCATTTCCATCGGGAAGTCTCGTCAAGCGATTGAAAGCGGAAGGAAAATTCGACAGCGATCAATGGCAGTCCTACGAAGTGACGGTCAATCAGGGAAAAGTTGTCGTAAATCTCGACGGCAATTCGGTGCTTGAATACACCGATCCCGCTCCCCTGCCCCGCGGTTTTATCGGCCTGCAACTGAACGAAGGTCGAGTCGCGTTTCGCAATATCAAACTAAAACCGCTGGCAATGGAAGCCATTTTTAACGGCAAAGATCTAAGCGGCTGGAAGACGTATCCAGATATGGACAGCGTCTATAGCGTCACCGAAAACGGGGAAATGAGCGTTGAAAACGGTCCCGGGCAAATTGAAACCGAGGAAAGCTATTCTGATTTCATTTTGCAATTGCAGAGCATCAGCCATGCACCAGATCTGAACTCCGGTCTGTTCTTTCGTTGTATTCCGGGAGAACAGATGAACGGTTATGAGTGTCAGATTTCAAACTCGTACAACAATGGCGATCGCAGCCAACCCGCCGACTGCGGCACGGGCGGTATTTTTCGCCGGCAAGACGCACGCTATGTCGCAGGCGACGACAACAGCTGGGGATTCATTACTCTGATCGCGGATGGAGCACACATCGCTGCTTGGTCCAACGGGATTCAGGTGAGCGACTGGACTGACGATCGAAAGGCGGATCCAAATCCACGCAAAGGATTGCGACTAGAAGCCGGCACAATCATGATCCAAGGACACGATCCCACGACGAACTATTCGTTTCGCGAAATCAAAATCGCAAAGTGAACCCATCGCAATGTGACTGCGAAATTGGAATCACGTTACTTTTGTGCCAGAGACCGCAATTCCCGCGGCAGCGGAAAGTAAACATCTTCCTGGCGAATCGTGCGCGTCTCGACGGTCGCATTGAAGTGTTCCTTCAAAAAGTCGATACACTCCACCACCACAGATTCCGGTGCGCTGGCACCGGCCGTGACCATGATATTTTCGATGCCTTCAAACCAGACCAAGTCGATATCTTTTGGGCCATCGATTAGATAGGCCGGAATCTTTTTCTCTTTTCCGATTTCTTTGAGCCGCTGGCTGTTGGAACTATTTTGGCTGCCAACGACTAGGCACAGTTCGGCGTCGTCAGCTATCAGCCGAACAGCTTCCTGACGATTCTGCGTCGCGTAACAAATGTCCTCTTTGGGTGGACTTTGTATTTGAGGGAAGCGAGCTTTCAAGCAGTCGATGATTCGATTTGCATCGTCGACAGAAAGCGTTGTTTGAGTGAGGTAAGCGATTTTTGAGTCGTCGGCGAGTTCCAGAGCTGCGACGTCCTCGGGGGTTTCGACCAGGACAATTGAATCTGGCGCTTCGCCCATCGTGCCGATCACTTCGTCGTGTCCTTCGTGCCCAATTAGTACGATCGTGAATTTTTCTTTGGCGTAGCGAATGGCTTCCAAGTGAACTTTGGTAACCAGCGGACAGGTCGCATCGATTGCAATCAAGCCACGTTCTTTTGCGATCCGACGAATTTCGGGAGAAACGCCATGAGCTGAAAATAGCAGATGGGATTTCTCGGGGACCTCGTCCAAATCGTCAACGAAGATGGCACCCTTCTCCTTGAAGGTCTCCACGACATATTTGTTGTGGACGATCTCGTGGTAGACGTACACCGGCGTACCAAAAGTCTCAATCGCCAAATCGAGGCTTTCAATCGCCATGTTCACTCCCGCGCAAAAGCCGCGGGGGGCCGCCAATAAAATTTTCATATTCAAAGCTCCTTGCCTGCATCATAGTCCATTGAACTATAACCGCAAATGTCGCAACTAATTCACTTTTAGACTGCTAAATAAAATTCAAAGAACAAATTGCTCGATGGCCGACCGATGCGAATACGTTAGATTTCTTTGGCTTGTTCTGCTGCATTACCGGTGTAATTGTCGGGCCGGAGAGTTCGCATTTCGGCTTTCGCTTCTTCGGGAATTTCCAGAGTGTCGATGAATTGTTCCAACACTTCCACCGTAACGCGCTGCCCTCGAGTCAACTCTTTGAGTTTCTCATACGGCTTCTCAATATTGTATCGCCGCATAACCGTTTGAATTGGTTCGGCCAAAACTTCCCAACTGGCGTCCAGGTCTTGTCGAATTCGAGCCTCGTTGAGTTCCAGTTTGCTCAATCCTTTCAAAGTGGATTGGTAAGCGATCAAACTGTAGCCGCAACCGACACCCATGTTTCGCATGACTGTGCTGTCGGTCAGGTCTCGCTGCCAACGGGAGATCGGTAGCTTCGCAGCCAAGTGGGCAAGCAAAGCATTCGCGATACCAAGGTTGCCTTCCGAGTTTTCAAAGTCGATCGGATTCACTTTGTGGGGCATCGTCGAAGAACCGACTTCGCCAGCGATCGTCTTTTGCTTGAAGTAGCCGAGCGAAATGTAGCCCCAGAGATCGCGATCGAGGTCGATCAAGATCGTGTTAAATCGAGCTAACGCGTCGAACATTTCTGCGATGTAGTCGTGTGGTTCGATTTGAGTCGTATAGGGATTGAAGGTCAGTTCCAACGATGTCACGAATTCTTCCGCGTTAGCCGCCCAATCGACTTGCGGATACGCCGAAAGATGAGCGTTGTAATTGCCGACCGCGCCATTGATTTTTCCCAGCACGTTGGTGTTGGCAAATTGGTCGCGTTGCCGCCGCAATCGATAGACGACATTGGCTAGTTCTTTGCCGACTGTGGTTGGCGATGCCGTTTGCCCGTGCGTTCGGGACAACATGGGAATATCCGCAAAGTCGTGCGCGAGTCCTTGCAAACGGTCGACCACACTTTTCATCGAATTTAACATGACGTTGCGGCCACGCAACAGCATCAAGCCGTGGGACAAATTGTTGATGTCTTCCGAAGTACAAGCAAAGTGAACAAACTCCGATACCGCTTCCAATTGCGAGTGGCCCTCGATCTTGTCTTTGATGAAGTATTCGACGGCTTTCACATCGTGGTTTGTCGTCCGCTCAATCGTCTTCACTGCCGCAGCGTCTTCGAGCGAAAAGGAATCCACCAGTGAGTTTAAGATCTGATTAGATTCGTCGCTGAATTCCGGGACTTCCGCGATGCCCGCATGGCTCGCCAGCTTTTGTAACCAGCGTACTTCGACCTCGACTCGGCATTTAATGAGCCCGAATTCACTGAAGAACTCTCGGAGTTCCGCTGTTTTATTTCCATATCGTCCATCGATCGGCGAAACGGCAGTTAGTTCACTGAGTTGCATGAGATCCCTTCGCGGTAAACTGACTCACTGGTGGCAATCCCATAGCGTATCTTTCGCGGCGAAAACCAGCAACCGGGTGAGTTTTCATTACGCCGAAGGTGGTTCGAGCGAGGTAGCTTAGAAGTCGAGAAAACTTCGGAATCGAGAAAGGTTAGATGTCGAAGAGGCTAAAAAGGGCGACGCCCAACATCACATCGCCGACACCACCATCGTAGTGGTCGTCATACAAGTCATGGCTCCGACCTTTATCTCGTTCGCGTCGCTCGGCGCGTTCGGCTTCACGAGTTTCCTCTTCGATTTTCACTCGTTCGCTTTCTTTGAGCCCGCCCTTTTTTACCCAAGCGAGAATTTGAGTCAGCTCGTCGGCGTCAAACCACATCCCGTGCTGGACACAAGAGTCGACGATAACTCCGCTGCGACGCCCGTAATTTCGTCTCGCCATCATCTCATTGCACACGGGACACTTTCGGTATTTCCAGCCGGGCTCGGTGACGATTTGAGTTCGGGGGACTGTCTTCTTGGGGTCGGGCAGCGGCGCTGCGTCCTGTGCTTTGGCAACGAGTCCTTGGAACACTTCGTTGCTAAGCCACAGGCCAGCACAGCAGTCGCATTCGACAATGGGTACACCGCTTTTGCCGACACTGCGATTGATCATCGCATGATCGTCGGTGCAATGAGGGCATTGAATAGACGAAACTTCGCCTGCTGCCGACTCGGCACTGAGTGTCACGCCGCAGTGGTGGCAGAATTGAGCCATATCGCTGACTTGAGTTGAACAAGTCGGACAAACGGTGTCGAGATTTTGTTGGTCGGCCGTTGGAGCAGAACACGATGAACAGACCGTGTCGTTGCTTGTGCGACTGGCGCCGCAAGAACTGCAGTGCGAAATTTCGGAGTTATGCCCGGTTGCTCCAGCGACTTGTACAACTTCTCCGCAGTGACAATGAAAGCGACTGCCTGCTTCTAGAGTGGTGGCATCGTATTTTCGTTCACAAGCATTGCATTGCACGATTCGCCGCATAATCAATTCTTTCGATCAGAGTTTATTTTCATGTTTTTCGTTCCAACCGCGCCCGTCAGTTTTTGTCAATTGGATTGATTCGTGAGTCTGCAGGAAGTTGCTCCGCAACTCCGAGCAAGAAACGAGCCAGTCGGTCGGACGCTTTAATCGCCTCGTCTCGCAACTTCCACATGTCTTTGACTCGAGATGGCTTCTTCCATATCGCGGCCACGGCAGCTCCCATCTTTCCTGCCAAAGATTTTTGTTTCACGAGGTTTTCGAGTTCGGCAGGTAATTGGTCATCGAGGTTATCGGTGATAACCCGCACCGAAATCATCGTAACCGTTTCTGGGCAGGCCGTCGCAATTGCCATCGATTCCGTGTCGCATGCCAGTGCATTGTGTTGTTCGCCGAGCGCCCGTTTTTCTTGGGTACTGGTAATAATTTTGTTGACAGTTAGGAGCCGACCAAAATGGAGGCCTCGCTGCGAAGGCTGGTCTTCGGAAGAAACCTTGAGTCCAATTTCTAGCGTTGAGTCCCCGTCAGTGACCTCATTGGCCAGTAGTATGTGGCCTTTGCCGAGCCGTTCGTTTAGCGACGCGGCGAAGCCACATGAAACGATCCTCAGGGGACGGTGAAAAGAAATCGCGTCCTCCACCGCTTTCCCCGACTTGGCCTGACTCGCGCCCGTTTCAATAACTGCCACTCGTCGACCGCTAGGCAATGTGCCGACGTGTTCTGTGTACGACGCGCAAGTCGTCGTTACCTTCTCTTTGAGAATGTCGAGTAACCCGCCCGATTCAATCGAATCCGCCAACGCGAATATCAATTCGCAACGAATCGGTTCGGCTGGTTTCTCGCCCCCAGTTTCGCTCGTCGGTTTTGTTTTTTCGCGCGCAGCATCCTTGGCTGTTTCCGAAACCGTTTGCTTCACCTGAGAAACGGTCTCCTGAAGTTTCTTCTCCGCAAACTGACGAACAAATTGATTGACCAAGAAACGCAAAAGCATTCGCATTCTCCAAAATTAATAGCGCCAATCATCTTACTCTTTATTTCAATCTGCTGCAGGCAAGTAGCGCCGAGGTCGAAGTCAGAGCTCCGGGTGAGACCTTAGAGTGGAAGGATCATCTTTGAGTTTCGGTCTTCCAGCTGCGTAGGCACGACCACCGAAGTGGGCTACTACTTTGACTTCACCTTAAACAACTCACCGTAGATAGCTTCAACTCCGGGAACGAAGATTCGTTCAACCACTCCCTGTTCTTCCAAATCGTCCATCAATTTTGGCGTGACGAAACTGCTGTAGCCATAGTTTCCGCGACTGCGATAACGTCTTAATTCGCTCCAGTGCACGAAAATATGCGAGATACCTTTCTGTTGCAGTCCCGTGTAAATCAAAGAGGCGTTCTTCGCCGTTTCGCTCTTTTGGGCGACGACGTTTTCAGAATCGCTACGACTCAGTAATTCGAATTGACACTCATTGAAGCAGGTGTTGTAGATTGCTGGCACTTCGAGATCGAATGGTTGGGCATCTCCGACCAAGAGAACTTTTTCGACATCGGATTTCCCCTCGTTCAAGAATCGGTGGATGGGATTAATACGCTGCGAAACGAACACCGGATCTTGGTCGACTCGAAGCTCCGATAGCGACGCGAAAATTCTCACATCTCCCCAATTGAAGAAGACGGTTGGCACCAACATGAATACGTAGCCCAGCAACAAGATCGAAACGATCATTCTCCAACCACGATATTGCCAGTTGTCCAAGCCAACGCCCGCGATGAGCGCCAATGGTGGAAGTATTGGCAACCAGAATCGGTCGATGCGATGCGTAAACAACCACCAAACCAGAATGAAGAAAAGTACATAGCCCGCAAACCAGACGATAAACTCACGGCGTTTCCAGCTGAGTAAACCGGCAACGACTAGCGGCCAAAGAACCATGCTCTGATGACTATGGGAAAGGAAAATGTCTACCATCGCGGCGACAAACTGCGGCGGGGAATAAACGTAGCCGTCTTCGTCGGCTGGCGTGCGATGCGCCTTATCCCATCGCTCGACTAAATGCGAAGAATCCACGGACGGCAGAGTGGATCGCATGAGTGGATAGGTTGGGTTCCCTGTCGCGAGAGTGTTCTTTAGAAACCAAGGAGCGCAGCTCGCACTTGCAATCGCAACAAACAATAGCGATGCAATAATCGCCGGTTGCCAATTTACCGTTTGCCCCTTCGACGATTGTTCGTTCGACGATTGTTCGTTCGCCGATTGTTCGTTCGCCGATTGTTCGTTCGCCGATTCGGTTCTTTTGGATCTTGTCTCCCGCCATTTACAAACAGCGAAATACACCGTCAACGGGATCAATAGCGTAACGACTGCGGGATACTTACAGCTCATCGCGGCTCCGGCCAAAATTCCAGTCAGAATCATCCACGAGCGTTGGTGTTGCGGCGATGCTTTGAACCACAGCCAAGCGGAGTAAATGGTGGCGAAGGTAAAATGCGCTAGGGCGGCATCGACGAGTCCATTGAGGGACACCGAACCTACGATGGGAATGGTTACATAAACGAGTCCCGCGAATGCACCTGCCAGGGGTGATCCCAAACGCTTGCCCGCACCTAAAAGTAATATCCACGTCAACACGGCGTAGCAGGCTATTATCGTTTTGCCAACAATCGCTCCCCACCACCAAGAATCTTGGCTCGGCCAAAGAGCCATGCCCGCTAGCGCTGGCATCTCGGCGCTCATCGGCATGCTGGCGTAAACGTTGTGAGGAAGAAAGGAGATCTTACCTGCTTGGTACCACTCTTTCGGAGCTTGCAAATGGTATTCGCGAACATCGAAGTCTCGAGCGGGATTCATGCCTCCAAGAATGTAGACGAGCAAGAATGGGATCGCGACACCGATCGCAATTCGACGCCAGCGCGCTCGGTCGATTTCGTCTGCCTCATCGACCTCTTTTGCCGAACTCGCACTCTCTTCAGAGACCGCATCGAGTTTGGGTGCGTAGCAAAGCTTAGCGGCCACGGCTGTAATGCCCACTAAAGGAAGACCGAAAACGACCAAGTTCAACAGGCCAGCTAATCCCATTAGTAAGGTATACAAACCCAGCATATGAAGGCCAATGGTAATGGCCAACGCGATCGATTCGTAACGGTTAAGCAGTCGCCGAAGCCCCAAGCGATCCAGTATTACAGTTCCGACAATCAAACTTTCCCCGAGGAAGACCGACACCATGATTAGCACGGGGATTCGGTCGAGAAATCCGAGCGAAATTCCTTGGCCATTCCACCAATAGTTCCAAAAGTCCTCTGGCAAGAACCACATCACCTGGTACTCAGTGAGAACTGGGTGAGTCGACATATATGCCAACACATACGCCAATGTGCCGACCAGCCACACGACGAGGCTAATTGTCGCAGCATTGATGGTCGGCGCGGTTGAGCTTTCCCGAACGGGCTGCTGGCGGTTTTTGCGCTTTTTGGACACAATTTACCCCGAATTTTCGGTGTTCCACAGATCGGAATGAGACGAAGAGAAGTGGTTGAGCTATGATTGTAATGCAGTAGACGTTCGGTAGCGATATTAACGTTTCTACTGCCAATGGGCAGGGATTTACCACTCAGCCCATTCCCACCATGAATTCCCCCCTACCAACATCATTCTCCCAGTGATTCACCGATGAGCAATTCCCAGCGACTTCAAGGCATATTTACGCCAAACATCGTTCCACTCGACGCCAATGGCGAAATCGACGAAGCGGAAACTCGCCGCTACGTCGATTGGCTGATCGATCGCGGTGTTCATGGCCTCTATCCAAATGGTTCGACTGGCGAGTTCACTCGCTTCACCGTGGAAGAGCGCCGGCGGATTATTGAAATCATCGCCGATCAAACTCGTGGTCGCGTGCCGATCTTGGCAGGTGCTGCCGAGGCGAACACTCGAGAGACAATCAAAGCATGTGAACATTATCACGACCTCGGCTGTCGAGCTGTGGCCATTGTTTCGCCGTTTTATTACAAGCTGGGCCCAAGTGCCGTTTACGCTTACTTCAAAGAGATCGCTGAAAACACACCGGTCGACGTGACGCTGTACAACATTCCCATGTTCGCCTCACCCATCGATGTAGAAACCGTCACTCGCTTGGCAGAGGACTGCGAGAAGATCGTCGCTATCAAGGATTCGTCTGGCGATTTGCCGCACATGATGCGAATGATTAATGCCGTCCGTCCGATTCGCCCCGACTTTAGTTTCTTGACGGGTTGGGATGCCGCTCTGATGCCCATGCTCTTGCTCGGCTGCGATGGCGGAACGAATGCAACGAGCGGAGTTGTTCCCGAGATCACTCGAAAGCTTTACGACCTCACTTTGGCCGGACAAATCGACGAAGCACGCGACCTTCAATACCGATTGCTCGCCCTCTTTGATGCGATGCTCTATTCCGCCGAATTCCCCGACGGTTTCCGCGCAGCTTTAAAGCTGAGAGGAATCGAGCCCGGCGATGGCCGCCAACCTCGCTCCGAAGATCAAGTAATTCAGCTCGAGAAACTAACTCGCGAATTGCAGTGCCTCTTGGCCAGCGAAGGTTACACCGACGAGCCCATCGGCGGCTGTCCTGTTGGCGATTCCGATTCCGTTTCCGAAGACCAGATTGCTCGCATCGTCGAAAATGTCGTGGGGGAATTAAAGAAGCGCGGTCTCTAAGTCGCGTTTTTTCTGAAAACGAGGTCTGCTGAAAACCCTTCCAGCCGCCTGAACTCTGGCGAGCCCAGCTACTTTCGTTTTCGACGATTCTTGACTCCACTATTCTCAGCATTTAGAAAACGTGGTCTGTTGAATCCCCTCCTGAGTCTGTCCCATTCGAAAAAGAACAACGCGCCGAAGCGGGTATCGACGCGTTGTTGTGATCCCACTGTTCACGAGGTGTGCTGCGGGACCGCGGGAATGCAGCAAGGAGCTAAGCCCTATGGGGTCCAATAACGCCAAAAGTTTCTGACGGGTTGGCCTGGAACATAAACCGTGGGCTGACCATAAATCCCCTTGCTAAGCTGGGCACCGCGGGGCGCCGAATACGTCCGCTGTTGCTGCTGATAGTAGCCAGCCGGCGGAGCGCGATAGAGCTGCGTCTGACAGCTCGGCTGTTGGAACGCTTGCCGCTGGTAGACTTGCGGCTGATAGCGTTGCGGCTGTTGATAGGAACTCCCTTGATATTGCAGACGGGGATTCTGTTGCGAAACTGTTGGACGCAGAGAAGGGGCAATGTCAGCCTTTCCACCCCCCGGAATCAATCCATTGGTAGCAGCGACATTTGATTGGGTGGCAAAATTGCCACCTGGTGCACATGAACCGGGGTAATAATTGGACCGTGATTGAGGAGCAGGTCGAGCCACCACTACCGGCGTCATTTGCTGCTGAACAGGTCGAGTGGTAGGGCCAACTCGATACGCTTCTAGCGTTTGAAATGGTGGTCGAGCCGTATTTGTCGCACCAAAATTCGGCTCAACCGACTGATAGACACTTGTTTGAGCATTGGCAACGCCAGTCGGTATCATCCCAGTCGGTATCATCAATGCAACAACCGCAAATGCTCCTAGCAACTTCTTCATGATTCCATCCTTACAATTAACGTGCATTCAAATTCTTCCCCCTCAATTGCGGTCAAACGAATTGTCGAAGTGGCGGAAGGAAAGGCAAGACACACGACGCCGAACAAGCTAAATAGATGACGCAGAAGATTTGTAAAGAGTGACGCAATTTCAAGAAATGACGGTGTATTTTCGCCTGCTATCAGGGCAGCGGAAATGTATTGCAAAGACAGAGTGATAGCACTGGTCACCTGTGCGATGCTTCACGCTACTGAAGATGTCGGCAACCGTTAAAGTTTGACTGACTGGCAGAGTTTGTCAGTTTCGCTGGCGTACGGCGGCCTTTCTATCCAGGTCGTGGAAAATGTAGCTACGCTCGCCAGAGCGTGGTTTACTTGGTTGAAAACAAGTGCAGTGCTTTCCACCTTCTGCCGACGGTAGCTACGGAATAAATCACAACCTGGGAGAGGAAGACTACTTTGGTCAGCGACACGTTGACTCTAAACGTTTCAACGCTATTGCCGACGTAAGACTTGCCATGGAGTCTCCGAATCACAAGAGATGTTCTTGGCGTAGTGAATTCCCGTTAACGATTCAAAAAAAGATACCGGAACGTCGAAGACGTAGTCGACGTCCGTAACCCCTTTCTGTTTGGCGAGCTGCTGTTCACGTATGGTACCGAGCTGCTCCGGAAGAATCCCCGTCGTTAACAAGTGATTCAGTCCGTCGTCGCAATCGTGGAGGACCGACCACTGTTCCTCGCCGTTGGCCCACATCGCCGCAAAACTGCACATTGTTGTTTCATTGGCGTAGCAGGCAAGCAAACTAGCTCCGCGAGACAATGTTTCAAACAGGGCGTCATCGGGTGAGATCCGATCATTGATGTACAGAACATACCCGCCGTTGGGTATCGCCGCACCGTTCACAGGCGAATCGGGTACGTCGCAGAATTCATCCGTCGGCGCAACGTCTAGTTGACGGCGGATTTCTGCTGGCGCCTTCCCCTCAATTGCAATGAGTAAGACTCGAAAGCCCATTTTTCTTTTGGCCTTCCAGGAATTCCGTTACTTCGATTTCACCGAATTGGGCATTTGACTCTTCGGTCCCTCAAATCGCTTGACGCGATATGATTGGGACCGTCTGTCAAATAACCCGTTACGTCTGTTTTGAGTGAAGCGAATTCCCGGAAGCCCATTTTAGATTCCTGTTGTGTCGGTCCATGAAATCACGTTCTACCGATGTAGAGGAATTCTACTAGAACAGATAGCTCTTCGTAAACTAATTTTATGCAGCAGCGCGTCGTTCGGCGACGGCTGGAACGATCGAGAGCTTTTGTCCGCTGGAGTCCAATTGATAATCGAGTCCAACGCCGCGGAGTGTCGATCGGATCGCCGCCAACAGTCGTTCAAACGGTTCCAACGATTCGTATTCCGCCAGAATCAAGTCTTTTGGAATACGAAAAGTTTTTGACAGGTCCAGCGGTGCAAACGACACTCCAAAACTTCGACTCAGTATCCCCGTCCAAACGCCACTGCCGATATCGACTTGGGAAACGGTCTCGGCCATTCGCGAGAAGTCATAGGATTGGACCAGCCGCATGCCGGGTTTGTCTGAAATGAGGCGATGTTCGCTGACTGATAACGCCTTCTCGATCAACCGTTCGTGTCCCCCGCGCAGCGCGGTGTAGATCATCCGAGGAATCGAGAAGAGGAAGAAACAAGCGATGGTATCAAAGAAAGGAACGGGAAGTTTTCCCAGCAACCGCCGAGTTACTTCGACGAAAACAATTTTCGCTCCGATCTCCATTGAGAAAATCAAAACTCTTTGGTTCGTAATAAGAAATATTCCGTCGACTTCGCGGCCATTAAAACCCACGTACTTGCAATAGCCCTTCACCAGCGGCCATTCCTTTTCCGAACGAGTTGCCGCCTCGAATAACTGTTCCACATCTTCGTATCGGTCGTCTTCACACACGGCCAGCAGTTTCAAGCTGGCGTTGACGTTTTGCACCGTCGACCGCTGGACCAACGTTGCGTCAACGATGACTGGCTCACTCACCGATTCCGCATCGACCACTCGAAGTTCCGGCGCAGCGGTTGCGGAGTTTGGCTTGGAACGTCGACGCACTACTTGCGAGCGATCTTGTTTTTCTCGGGACAGCGAGTCATCGCCAGATGTTTGATCCGAGCGGTCTTGTTGGTCAACATCTTGCGGAGGCGTTTCACTCAAGTCGGTCGCAGCCAGGGCATTGAAAAAGTCGACGAGCCCATCCTGTCGTTTTTCAAAGCAAGTAGCGGAGATACGGTAGATGTCTGCGGCAAAAGTCTCGATTTCGATTCCGTAATCGGGCCAACCACTCAGCCTTCGCGCTACGGCTATTTCGTCGAGCAGTACCGAGAACTTCCCCTCGCTGGTACCACAATGGACAGAATCTTTGCAAATGATGACGCCCTCTTTGGCCGATCCAAAAACAGTGCCGTCGCCCAAGGCGAGTACATCGTCTTCTGCCGTGTTTGGCGCATAGGCGCCGATCGCATTGCGAAGTTTTTAGGAGGAATTCCCGTGCCGCTATACCAGCTAGCGTACGTCTCGTGCGGAAGGTGTTCGTTCAACAAGCGAAAAACCGGCGACTTTGGCATCGTGCACTCCGCGAATAAAGCCTGTACGCAACACGTATTGTTGTTTCGAGCGGAAGAAATGGCTGGGAGAGTATCGCTTTTGCTGCGACGAAGCAAGGTCAAGCGCGCGGCGAGATAGCTGGACGAAAAGAACGAGTGTAGAGAATGAGTGTAAAGAGCAAGTGTCGACAATGAGGGGTTTAATCGCTCTCGCTGGTGCGGCCGATTGCGTACGTAAACCCAATCAGCACAACTAGCCCTACAACACAACAGATGCTGGCTGGGAAACCTAGACCAACAGGCAACGTTCCGAAGAGAATCGAGACCACTCCGACCAGAATCGCGTAGGGCAATTGAGTTCTCACGTGGGCGATGTGTTCGCAACCACTGGCTTGAGACGAAAGAACGGTTGTGTCAGAAATCGGGGAGCAGTGATCACCAAATATGGCCCCGGCGAGGACACCACCAATTGCACCTAAGAGAATCGGATCTTCGCTGGTAATTGTGAGCTGCTCGTTAGTCATCAGTTGAACGGTGAGCTTAATGACTAGCGGCATTAATAGTCCCATCGTTCCCCAGCTGGTTCCCGTTGCAAATGCTACCGCACCGGCTAATACAAAGGATACTGTTGGCAATAGGAAGACTGGCAGTGAGGATCCGATACAGTCAGCTAAATAGGTTCCCGTATTGAGATATTCTTCACCGGTCAAAGTAGATAACGTCCACGAAAACCAAAGTATTCCTAAGGCGGGAACGACAAACATCGCGCCGTCGCGAATGGCGGATTGAATTTCGGTCAAATTCAATTGACGCTTAAGGAATGTTAGCGCTGCAGTAACGAGCAAACCCAAAACGGCCGCGTATTGGAGAGCCACGTACGAGTCGCCGCTTCCAATGATCTCGAGCCAAGACGCTTGAGTTGGGTCGTCGAAACTACCCAAGCCAGTTACGGTCAGAAGATAGAGTGTTACAAACAATATGACCGCCACAGGCAAGATCGCGTCGTACCAACTCGAATGTGGAGTTTCTGGTTCGCTTTCACTGGCTTGAGGTTTGGGTTGAGCGTTAAGTGCCTGCTTTTCCGCACGCAACATAGGACCGAAATCGCGACCGGTGATCGCGACGATTGCGACGTAGGCCAACGCCAGTAAGACGTAAAACCGATACGGAATTGTGTTGACGAAAACAGCGAAGCCACTGGTGAAAGTTACGTGCTGAGCGACCAAGCCGTCTTCAATGAAACTGATCTCCGTTGCGACCCAAGTCGATATAAGGGCCAGTCCCGCGACAGGGGCAGCAGTGGAGTCGACCAAGTACGCCAACTTCTCCCGGGAAATCTTCCAGCGGTCGGTTACCGCTTGCATCGAACTACCGACGAGCAACGTATTGGCGTAGTCGTCAAAGAAAATTAGTAGCCCAATAAGCCAAGTGATGACTTGGCTGCCACGACGACCTTGGGCAAACGGTTCGAGCAACCTCACCAAGGCCTGCATCGCACCACCTTTGTGCATCACCGAAACCATGCAACTCATCATGGCCGTGAAGGCAAAAACGCGGAGATGGTCGCCGTCGATCAAATTGGCCCACAGGAGCGTTTCGCATAACAAGACAAAGAACTGATTGATTGCTCCGACAGTGGTTCTCGCCGTTTTCTCTTTCGGTTCGTCGGCAGCTTCTGTCGATTCGTCGTCAATTCCCGCGGCAATCGTTTCTGTTTCCACCCCTTCGGCAGTTTCGTTTGGAATTGGCGCATTTGGATCGGAGGGGATAACAAACGGACCGTTGACAATCAGCATCGCCCCGATCACGACCCCTGTAAAAAGGGAAATGAGTACTCGGCGGCTAATAATAGCCATGGTGATGGCGACCAGGGGCGGAAGGAGGGAGAGCCAACCGTACGTTTCCGTGTCCATTAGAAGTCCTTCTTATTTGTCTTGGGCTTCCAGGAATTCCGTTACTTCGATCTCACGGAATTGGGCATTTGACTCTGCGGTCCACAAATCGCTGGACGCGATATGATAAGGACCGCCTGCCAAATACCCGTAACGTCCGTTTTGAGTTAAGCGAATTCCCGGAAGCTTTCTTGTTGTCTTGGGCTTCCAGGAATTCCGTTACTTCGATCTCACGGAATTGGGCATTTGACTCTGCGGTCCATCAAATCGCCGGACGCGATATGGTTAGGACTGTTTGCCAAATACCCACAACGTCTGTTTTGAGTTAAGCGAATTCCCGCAAGCCCTTGAGGATTCTAGCAACGCCGAAACCGCCCTTACTTTTCGGGCGGAGTTTCTGCGATCGCTTCAATCTGTTTTTGAGGTAGATACAGCTCAAATGTTGTACCACTATCGCTGGTCTGCACCAAAATCTTTCCCTTGTGTTGTTGCACAACTTGCCAAGTTTTGGAAAGCCCAAATCCTAGGCCTCGCCCTGCTTCCCGCCCGCTAAAGAATGGATCGAAGATTTGATTGCGGATTTCCGCTGGGATACCTGGCCCCGTATCGCTCGCCGAAATCACAATTTGGTCATCGCCAAATGAATCGACCGTCTTACCGACCGTAATGGTCACCGTTCCGCCGCGTCGAGTTGCCTCGAGGGCATTCACCATCAACGCCTTGAGGGATTTTCCAAGGTGAGTCGGGTCGGCATCGAGTTGAATGGAGCTCGCAGCGAAATTAACGACCAACTCAGTTTGCTGAATTTCTGCGTCTTGTTGCAATTCGGCCACCACCGTCTCGACAATCTCGGTCAGTTCAACTTTTTCGAGTTGAAGTTCAGGAGGCTTGGCAAAATGCATCATGTTGGAAATCATCTCATGAGCGCGAAAAGCCTGGCTATTGATCGACGCGAGTTTCTTGCGCCGCTCCGGGTCTTCCTCGTCCCGCAACAACGTCTGGGCTCGAGTGGAGATGTTGGCAAGTGGGTTGTTGATCTCGTGACTCGCACCGTAGGCGAGTTCCTTCATCGAGTTCATTTTTTCGCGATGCAACGTTTCGGAAAAATCGGACTCGAGAGCCGCTAAGCGATGTCGCATACTCACGATTTGGGCGAGCCGCTTTGCGAATTCGGAATCGCACAATTGGACGTCGCCGGTTCGTTCGACACCCTCTGGCAACGTCCCGGTTTCCTGTTCGCCGCTGGATTCGCTCGAATCCAACTCGTCGCAAAACCACGCGGGCAATAGGCTCGAACCCTCGTCGGAGATACCGAGCTGACTCAAGTAGCCGCGCGCATTGTGTAATAAAGTGCACAGGCCCTGTTGAGAATTTAGCAAATGGTCGATTCCAAACCTGGCGGCTCGATCTCGAAAGTTGGCTTGGGAGTCGGCGACGAATTCAGGCCAACCCGCTGGGAAATTTGTCGAGGCGGCCATCGAGAAATCAAAACCCTGCAAGCAATCTAGCAACACGTTGTCCAGCGCATCCGCTAGTTTGACGATCGAATTGCGATGGGGATCTCCTCCCCACTGAATCAAACACCACAATGTTAACTCGGGAAAGTCGGCGAGCAATTGAGTCGTGCCCGAGGTGGCATCGTCATCCAGCAGTAAGTCCAGCATTCGCTCGCCCAGCGAACGCCGAAAGGGAAAGGGAAAGGACCGGCTGCCGTCATTGATTTCGAGAAATCTCATGGTGATTTGAAACCAAGCAAGAACGAAAAACGCGTACTAACGAACTGGCGTTCACTAGTACGCGTCGTATTGTAACACTAATTGATGCAAGTCGATTAACCTGCTCCAACTCGCTCGATCTCTAGTAAATCGCAAGCTCGCTCGACCAGCTTGTCGACAGTAAATGGCTTGTTCATAAAGTCATTTGCACCAGCATCTAACAAGTCTTTAATCTTGTCCTGCTCGACCATACCCGACATGCAAATAATCTTCACGGTTTCCAAAGTGCTATCACTCCGAACCCGCTGGCAGACTTCCTTCCCGTTAATATCGGGAAGCATTACATCGAGTACGACTAGGTCAGGGCGAAACTCTTTGACTTGCATGCCAGCATCAAAACCATTGTTAGCCGAGCGGATATCAAATCGTCCATCTCGCTCAAAGACATCGACGAGCAATTCTACCAACTCTTCATCGTCGTCAACGATCAGCACCTTCCGCTTGCCGCTTTCCAACGCATCGGTTGGAATACCGTTTTCCTTCATGAATGCGAACAGCTGGTCACGTGGAATTCGTCGAAAACGACTGCCTGGGACACGAAAGCCCTTTAACGAGCCGTTGTCAAAGCAGCGAATAATCGTCTGTTGGCTGACCTTACAGATCTTTGCCGCTTCACCAGTTGTAAATACCGTTTTTGTAGACATGGCTTAGACCATCCTTCCTTCGTCGATGGTTGGACTAGCAGGTTGTAGTTGTGGTGGATCGTCGGATCCCCAACTTGTTTGAGTGTGCAAGCACTCCAGTTTGGTCATGGATTGCGATCCCCACGCCGCAGCTAGTCCTCAACTTCCTCGTCGATCAAAACTGCGTGGCGTACGCAAATGACATACATTCCTGGAATGCTTCATTCAGCAATCTCGGCCACCCCTTCCAGGATTACCGAAACTGCCAATTCCCCGAATTATAGCGGCTTGGAAAAACACGTCAAGGTTGATCTGTATGGGGTAAGTTGTTGTTTTACATGGCTTTACGGTGGTTTATCCCCTTGCGGTGGCAATGTTTAGAGAAATTAACATTGATCGACGCGCGCTAAAAAACACAAACAATCGGTAAAAAAAGTGGACTCGGGGAAAAGAGAAGATTAGGTGGAAGGCGGCATCTGAATGACCGCTTAATTGCCCAGAACCCGTCGCCCGGCCCTCGGCTCAGCTCAGAAAAAATGCTCAGAACACAGTTCGGCACTACTTTTTGTGCAGGTGTGCGGTCAGCAATGCTACATCTGCTGGCGTAATTCCGCTAATGCGGCTGGCCTGTGCCAGACTGAGTGGGCGGATTTTGGACAGTTTCTCCCGCGCTTCATTGCGTAGCTGCGAAATCGAATCGTAATCGAACTCGTCGGGAATCTTCTTTTCCGAGAGTCGCTTTTGCCGTTCGATGTCCACTTTTTGACGTTCTACGTACCCGGAGTATTTGACGTCGTAAACCGTTTGGTCAATGACATCTTTCGTTCGACCGTCGAGTTGCGGGAATATTTCGACGACTTGCTCCCAGGTCACCTCGGGCCGGCGGAGGAGTTTTTCCAGCGTAACGCCCTCGTGACGATTGGTTTTGAGAAGTTTTTGGGTTTCTTCAAGCTGCGAAGTTTTGGTTTCCAGTCGATTCCAGCGGTTCTCGTCGACTAACCCGAGTTTACGGCCGATCGGAGTAAGCCGTCGGTCGGCGTTGTCTTGACGCAGCAGCAAGCGATATTCGGCTCGGCTGGTGAACATTCGATAGGGCTCGTCGACTCCGCAAGTTACCAAATCGTCAATCAAGACACCGATATACGCTTGGTCTCTCTCGAGGATCATGGGGTCATTGCCTTGGATTTGAAGGGCAGCATTTGCTCCAGCCACGAGCCCTTGGGCTCCTGCTTCTTCGTATCCGGTCGTGCCATTAATCTGTCCCGCGAAGAAAAGCCCGGGCACTCGTTTCGTTTCCAAGGTCGGCCGCAGTTGATCCGGTGGACAGAAATCGTATTCAACGGCGTAACCGTACCGCATGATCTGAGCGTTCTCGAGTCCGGGGATCAACTTGAACATCTCGTCCTGTACGTCGCGAGGGAGACTGGTTGAGACGCCGTTGACGTAAATCTCTTCGGTCTGGACTCCTTCCGGTTCGAGAAACAACTGATGTTCTGTTTTGTCGGCGAAGCGAACGATCTTATCTTCGATCGACGGGCAATAGCGAGGGCCACTGGTCTTGATTTGGCCCGAGTACATCGGAGCTCGATCAAGGTTGTCGCGAATCAGTTGATGGACTTTTTCGTTGGTATAGGTGATCCAACAAGGAAGTTGCTCGAGTTCCAGCTTGTCGGTGAGGAACGAGAAAGGTTGGGGGGGATCGTCGCCCGGTTGCCGCTCTGTTTTAGAGTAGTCGATACTTCGTCCGTTAATTCTCGGTGGAGTGCCGGTCTTAAATCGCTCGACTTCAAATCCTAGCCGATTTAGCGCGCCACTGATTCCCTTGGTGGTTCCTTCGCCGGCGCGACCACCGGGGGTCTTGGCTTCGCCCGTGTGCATCAACGCCTGAAGAAAAGTCCCCGTGGTGAGAATCACTGCTTCGGCTCGGTACGTTGCTCCGCCGCGAACGTCCACTCCCACGCAGCGCTGAGTACCATTTTGCTCTTCGACGACAATGTCTTCGACGATTTCCTGTCGAAGTGCCAGGTTGTCTTGTAGTTCGACGAGATGCTTGATGTAGTTTTGATAGGCTTTCTTGTCTGCTTGAGCCCGCGGGCTGTGCATTGCAGGGCCCTTGCGACGATTTAACAAACGAAACTGAATTCCGGTCGCGTCGATCGCCAGACCCATGATACCGCCCAAAGCGTCGATCTCTCGGACGATTTGACCTTTTGCGATGCCGCCAATTGCTGGGTTGCAGCTCATTTGGCCCACGGTATCCAGATTCGTGGTGAGTAGCGCAACCGAAGCGCCGAGTCGGGCAGCCGCCATGGCCGCTTCGGTTCCCGCGTGGCCAGCTCCGACCACGATCACATCGTATTGGTATGTTGCCTTTTTCATGCAATTCAATATAGGTGTAGTTAGCCGAAGTTTGAAGGCGGACGGATTCTCATGCAATGGCACTCCTGTTACATCAGCAACCGTTTTTCGCGTGCTTTTCGCGTGTTTTTCGCGTGTTTTTTGCGTGTTTTTTGCCTGGCTAATGCCTATATTCGTTCACAGTCATTGTTGATTCTGGTGGAGGATATCTCATGGCGATTGAATTTCGTTGCCCAGATTGCCGGCAAAAGTACTCAATTGTAGACGACTTTGCGGGGAAGACGGTTCGCTGTCGAAAATGTGAAAAAAGCCTCGAAGTGCCATTTCCTCCATTGGAGTTACCCGAAGAGAGATCGGCTGGCGGCAGCTTGATCTACCGTCATGAAGGTGGCGACCGCGATATCGAAGTGGCTACCGGTGACGGCGAGAACATTGAGCGGATCGCCGACCATATCGAAAAACATCTCGGGCCTGTTCACATAGTTTGTTCGAGCGCCGTTTGCATTGCATTGTGTTTACCCAACCACCCCTCGCGCAACTTTGGATTGTGAATTATCGACAGCCGATCGTCTTCGGCGGCAATTCGATCCAGGATCTCTCCCGTCTCGTCACTCGAGTGATCGTTGACGGCAACGATTTTGAGGTTCGAGTGAGACTGCTCCAGGAGCGACCGTATGCACTGCTCGACATCTGCCGCTTCGTTACGAGCGGGAACGATAATGCTGACCGGCAGATCGGGCGAAGCGACTTTGCGATTTTCAACCGGCCATCTCATCCAGCGAAGATTGCGGATTAAGAGCAGCAATCCAACGACATGACCGACAAGGAGCAAACTAATGCAGGCGGTAAGAACATTGCTGGTCACAATTGATTTTCGACAAAGGCTAGATTGACTCTTCGTTTGACGAACGATTCAGAGTCTAAGGAACAGGCAACCACCTGCCTGCTCGACATGAACCCTGTAACCTGTTTGTAGCGACTCAAAGGTCACTGGCCACAACTGGGGGCAAATTTAATAGAAGTTAGGCATGTCGAGAGAGCCGAGGGGAGTAGGTGTTGGCGAGCTGAGAGACCGTGGCATGGGCTTTCAGCGCTTTCAGCTCATCCTGGCCGTGGTCTCGCGAGATTCAATTTTTGGTTTGCTTCCGCACGTTGATTCTTTACGCCGAAGGCGTTGCCGCAAGAGCCTAGGGTAAGTTCAACGAGCTCCGCGTGTAAGAACGCCACCCTAGGTGTATTGCAGCCTAACTCGCACAAGGGCGAGCCAACACGTTTGGTTTGGGAACGTGTTAACCAAAGCCCTCAAACGCCGTTGGTCAGCCAGCATGGCCATGCACACGCCTAGTTGTCGTCTTTCCATGGCCTCGTCTAACGAAGTTCCTAAACCCTCCCCGGAGCTGAGCTCCGACCCTCCCATAAATGGCCATAAATGGGAGGGTGACTCGCGTTGCGAGTTGATTTGAGGAAGTCAACGCGATACGAGCAAGCGCGCTTATGCAGCGGAGAGAAAGAGAAGCGAATTGCAACTACGCAATCATTTGCGATCGATGAGCTTTTGCAAAGATTCAATTTGCCGCTTGTAGCTATCGATTCTCTTTTGGTCAGCTTCTTGATTGGGATCGAGGTCACCAATTCGTTTTTCGATCGTTTTTTGATGCTCTTTGAGGCGATCGATCATTTGTTGTGGAAGCTTAGCTTGCGGGCGGGGAACTGCAGCCGGCTTGAGTCTAGGCTGGGCACCGGGGACGCGTGGAGCGCCAGGGGCGTTGGGAAGAAACTGCGGCACAATGTTGCGAATTTGGATCTGAGCAACGTTGCCTTTATTGCCTGAGTACTTTTCGTATTCTTTAGATGCTGCGGGGTGGTTCTTCTTCAGTTCGGCTGCGTTCTTCGCCTCGAACTTTTCTGTCTTCTCTTTGCCGTCGACCTTCTTTGTGATCTCGACAGTAATCTTGCCTTCTTTTTCTTCGACGATCTTCAGCTTCCGCTCGCCTTCTTCGATTTCGATCTCTTTGCGACCGTTGGCAATCTTAGTCGCCATTCGTTTGAAGTTTTTGGCGGGAAGAACAGGGAACGCCTGTCGAATTTTAACGCGACCACCAAGTTGAATTTGAGCATTGCCGTTGATGATCACTCGACCGCCACCAAAACGATTTTGTATTGGGTTTTCGATAACGGGTGGCGAGAGAACGTTTTTGGCCAGTCGAGATGCTGGTCCGTGCTCACCTGCCGAGATCCGCTGTAGACTCTCTTCCGCACTCTTGTGCTCGGGAGTGTCCTCGCGACCAAACCATCCCTTCAAGATATCGACCGAGCGAGACGTCACTTCGCGACTCTCGCTCTTGGTAGCTGCTTCCTCAAGAGCCGGAAAAGCTTTGCTGCCAATTCTTTCTAACTCTCGCGAAGCTGCATTGCGAACCGAGAAAAGGTCTGAATCCAATTCGCGGACCCATTTGTTAATGGACGCTTTTTCTTCCGTCACCAACTCGTTGGACCATGCAGTTGTACAGATCGTACTGACTGATAATGCAATTACCACTAGCGATGCTTGCAAACGAAAACTCATCGGATTGCTCCAGGAAATGGGACTCGGCAAGATGCACCTATCGCCAAAGAGCGAAGGATTAATCAACTTAGTATCGGAGAATCGTTGCGATTAGACAAGGTTTCCTGGCAAGCCAATATCGATTTTCCTGAAATTCTCGGATTTTCGGCCCTTTAAGCGGAAGTCAAAAACTGCCTAACCGTCGTTCTTTCGCAGGTAGGACTTCAAGACAGGTGGTCCACCAACCAGTTTCCACCGTCTTCACAAACTCCGCTGGCAGTTTCTCGTCCCGCATTTCCCGAGCTAATCTGCCGTAATCGAAGTCGACAGGACAGAACTCTGCTGTCACTTTTCCGTCGACAACGCTCAGCAGCGTATACCAAACGTGATGAGTGCCATCATTTTCAGGCCGGCCCAAAACTCCGACATTCACGAACAATCGATTGTCGCTAAGCCGTCGTTCCCATTTCAGGCCAGTGTGCGTACATGCAATTGCATCGAATCCACCCTGTTGGCAAAGCTGGTCCAAGAAATGGCTGGACGTCGTCGATTCCCAAAGAAACTCGTTTACCTTTCGCGGGCTCCCATGGCAAAGCAGGACGCGCTTTCCAGCGAGATCCAATTCCAATTGAGGTTTCAATTGCTGCAAGAATTTGCGGTTCTCTGCGGAGGTGTTCGCCAACGTGTAGTCGTAACTTATCTGGGCAAAGTAGTTGTCTCTTGGATCGGTGTAACCGCACTGGCAGTCATCGAGTTCATTGCCGATAGAGTCGTCGTAGTTGCCTTGAATGCACGCGACCGAATGTTCGTGCAGCAACGGGAAGACTCGATCTGGATGCGGTCCAAACGCTCCCATGTCTCCCAAGCAGAACATGTCGTCAACGCCGCGCGAACGCGCATCGGCGATGGCCGCTTCCAACGCCAAGTAGTTGTTGTAGATGCCGCCGAAACAAGCGATTCGAGTTGTCGTCGAGTTAATCATGAATGGCTGATAATAATGATTGGTTGATTTTGTGCTCCAAGCAAACAAACAACGTCAGCGAAATGGTCAGTTACTATTCTTGCCGCCCGAAGAAGCGTTGGAACAAATTGAACCGTATTGATAACAAGTCAAGCAAGCGCCGTGGGCCATGGCAAAGGGTTTGGTCGATTCTTTGAGAGTCTGGCTCAGCAGCGCGTCGGGGGTCTCGATCAAGATTGGGCAAACGTGAACTCCTCGGTCGGTGACGATCCGACTATGGTTGCAAACGAGTTGGCTCATCTCGAAGTCTTCCATCATCTGATGATCGACTCGCTCGGATTCGCGATATCCGCCAGTGCGTTCCACTTCCGCTCCAATCTGTAGCGTGGGAAGTATCTTCAAACGCGGACGCGAATAGCCAGCTTTCTTGAGCATCTCAACGAACTGCCCCACGACCGTTTGCTCTTCCTCATCGGGCCACGTTCGAGCCGCGGTGATAATTGGCATGAAGCCAAACTCCACGAGTTGAATGACGCCTTTCATCGCTCGGTCGAATGTTCCTTCGCCCCGAATCGGATCGTTCGTCTCCGACGAAAAGCCGTCGATCGAAACGCGAAATTCAAGCGAATAGATGCTCTCTTGCTCCGCGGTCCGAAGCTGCTCCAGCCATTCGTCTTTGAAAACCGTTCCGTTGGTCAGGACGGTGGCTGGCCCAAATCCAAGAGTTGCAACGAGTATCTCGACCATGTCGGGATTGAGGAACGGCTCGCCACCGGTAAAATAATATTCCTTGACGCCCAACTCAACCGACTCTGCTAGTCGACTCCGCACGTCTGCGAGGCTCAAGAATCCAAAGTTCTTATTCTTCGGACTACAGCTGATGAAACAATGGTGGCAGGTCAAATTGCACAGCGTACCAGCAACTTGGAACCACAGGTCGTCCATGTGTTCGAGTTCGACAAGAGGCGCAGTGCGAGCACGAGCAGCACTGGGCTGTGTCGAGTCGCTAGGGGTCGAGTTCGGGGCGGTTGAGTCAGAGCTCATTGAATTAGGTTTTTCATGGTTTCATAGAGGTCGAGATCTTCGCGGTCGCCGATGATAGTAAACAGCTGTTGTATTTGCTTGAGACCGTTGGCGAGCAAAAACTGTGAATTTCGCCCGTAACTCTTTGCGCCTAAGATGTAGAAATTTGCTTCTGGATTCAAAAGCAACTCCGCTTCGCCCGCAGGCTGGTCGAGGCAATCTGCCGATTCGCTACTCATCAAACTCACGGCCAGTTTGATTGGTCCGTCTGTCGCGTAACAACGGTGCACCTGCATTTCCGATGTAAAACTGACGTCTCCGCGGTAACCGACGTTGGCAATGAGGCGATCAAAAGTAAATTCGCCTTCGTGCTCGCCGCCGAGAGTAACGGCAAGCTGACCATCTTGGCATTTGATCGACTCGATGAAACAGTTCGCCAGTCGCTCGACCTTCTCGGCGGCTGCATTCGATTGTTCGGCTAGCGTAGTACGGGTGCCCAAGCGGTCGTTTTCGATAACCTGGATCGGCACTGACGATTCGTTGCCAGTAGGCCGAGTTAGCCAATGGATTTTTGTCTCTTCATTCTGTTCGGCAATTTCAGAGAGCTTCACGATGCTGGTGGCAGCCGAATAGCCGCGGCCAACGACCAGCACTTTCTTACCGGCGTACAACTCGCGGTCGTGGCCATCGAATTTTGGAATGTCGTAAGAAATGAATTCCCGACAAGCTTCTTCTCCAATCGCCGGGATTCCGCCGCGGCCGAGGTGGTTGGGAACGGTTGTGACACCCGTTGCGTCGATCACAATATTGGCCAGCGCAACTCGTTCTTCGCCGTCGGCATTTTTGACAAGAACCCGAAACAGTTCATCGCCACGATCCTCACTGCCAGGTGAATCCGTTTTTTGCGACGAGTCTTTAGCGACAGCCACGACTGTGGTCTGCAGGTGAATACTGCCGTGTAACAAATCGCTTTCCGCCAAGGGAAGCAGGTATCGTTCTCGCCATTGATTGCCGGTGAGTAACTCGTCGGCCTTTGGGAAATTGCCTGCGGGATTTTGAGCTTGCAAAGCTGCGATTGCCAGTGGGGAACTGTTCATGCCAAAGGGAGTGAAGAGTTCGACGTGTCCCCAGTTGTTCACTCCAGCGGCGATCTCTCCACGTTCAAAGACGTCGACCTCGTAGCCGAGGTAGCGGGCGTACAAGGCAGCTTCTAAACCAATTGGGCCAGCGCCCAAAATTGCGATCTTTGCGGGGGTATCTACGGCCATTCTCGCTCGACTTGTTTAAATGGAGTTGGATTGTAAGTGGCGGCGTTATAGTGTTCTGTAAGGGACCATACACGAGTCGCTATTGTAGTGTGGTTTTCGCTGTACCAGCACCAGGGGCCAAAGCGAATTCTCGCTGACCTTCGCGGCGAGACTGTACCGTTTCGGTATTTCTTCCTGGTTATCGAAATTTCTCCCTAGTTACCGAACTCGAAAGGGACTGAGATCGATTTCAGGTTGTTCGCCGCGAATTAGCTGACTCATAACAATAGCGGTTGCTGGGGAGAGGAAGAGTCCGCTGCGGAAATGGCCCGCAGCGACAAAAGCATTGGCCAGATCGGGCAGTTTGGCCATGTAGGGAAAACTGTCGTAGACCGCTGGCCGCAGCCCTGCCCAACGACCGACGATTTCGGCGTCGGCCAACCTCGGGATCAACGAAGTAGCGAAACGGTGGAGATCAGCGAGCTCTGGTTCCGTCGTTTCTTTTTGAAATCCAACTTCTTCTTCCGTAGAACCGGCCAGTACTAAACCGTCGGCCCGCGGCACTACATATCGTGGTCCTTCGTTGATGATCCGCTTGATCACGCCAGGCTCGAATTGATATTGCAGCATCTGCCCTTTGACCGGCAGGATCCCCGTGTGCAGATCGTGGCGTTGCAATATCTGGCCCGTCCAAGCACCCGCAGTCAAACAATACTGACCCGCCGTTCGCATGCCTTGTGAAGTTTCTAACCCAACGACTCGACCATCTTTCTCTTTCCAAGACGTAACTTCCGTTTGCTCTTCAATTGTCACTCCAAATTTCAAACACGCGGCCGCCAGCGCCTTCAAGTGCCACGGATTGCGAAGCTGCGATTCAGTGGGGAGTTGGCACGCCATCGCGATCCCAGCGTCAGTGGAAATTGCGGGTTCGAGTGCGGCGAGCTCTGCAGCATCCAATGGTTGAACGTCGATGCCTTCATCGCGGAGACTACTAACCATTCCGCGAAGCAATGCGCCGTCGCCGTTGCTGCGAGCGACATAGACCCCGCCGCAAGGAGTGAAGCCGGTTTCAATGCCCGTTGCCTCTGTTAATTCTGCAGCCAAATGAGGATGAGCTCGGTGGCTCTGCCAACAGAGTTGATCGTAGGGATGCATGTCGGCGCGATTACCCGCTGGAGGAAGAATGCCCGCGCCAGCCCACGACGCTTCGCGACCAAGACGACCACGCTCAAGCACTCGTACTCGATAACCGTGCTTGGCCAAATCGTAGGCCAGAGTGAGCCCAATCACTCCGCCGCCAACTATCAAGCAATCGTCCATCCGTTTTCCCTTCCATCAATACCAGTCGTGATTTTACCGCTTCTCGACGAGCACGGGAGGGGGCGCGGGGTTGAGTCTGGAGAGTTGAGAGGCCGTGGCATGGCCTTCGCGGCCGCGGTCTCGTAGGGTCATGAAGAATTTGTCATTAGTTAGTTGACATTAGTCATATGTCATTGGGAGGGTGCAGCCATGACGGTGCGATCAAGACATACGTGACACATTAGACATACGTGACACATTAGGTTATGGGTACTTTGCAGATTGCTTTGTGGAGTGAAATGAGATGAGCGTCATGGGATTCGTGAGCGAGTTGGCTTTGCAGTTTGCGGAGGTCGGTTTCGTTGTCGACGTCGTACCATGTCGACAGTTGTCCAAAAGCGACCTCGTTTCGGACAAGGATGTCGACCGTTTGTTGCCAGACATCTTCGGTACTCCACGCAATGTTCTCGAACACGTTTGTAATTAGGCGTTTCATACCGATCAAATAGTAGCCGCCGTCTTCGGTCGGACCCAGAACAACGTCGTTATGGTCCAGTTGCTGGATCGCTTGAGTGACGTAGCTGACCGGAAGATTGGGGCTGTCGGAGCCAATTAATAGGACTCGGTCCGCTCCAGCCTTAAACGCTTGAGCAAAGTAGTTACTCATACGTTGCCCCAGATCGCCGTCGCCTTGGTCGATGAGTTGCCAGGGACCGATCAGGCTATGTTGAAAATGGTGGTGATCGGAAACTGGGGAAACGGAAAGTGTGCACAGGTCGCACACATTTTCGAAACGCCGCAGAATTGTGGCCAGAAAATTCTGATAGATCTCGCTGGCCGGGACATCGCCAATGGTCTTGGCCAAACGGGTCTTCACCGATCCAGGTCGCCAATATTTGGCGAAAACTCCGAATTGGGTTCGAAATCGAGGACGAGCTGATTCAGATTGCCGTATTTTGGTGTTAGTCATGAAATCTGCCAGATACCGTGTGGGCTAAGTATTTTCCAGCAGACGTTTTAGCAAGACATCTGAAATTCGCCCTCGAAATCGATCGCGCCCGTCAAAAGAGACAACCGGAATAACGGTGTCGTATTTTTCTTGCAGGGCTTCATCTGAGTCGATATCCACTTTTCGAGCGGTAATGCCGTGTCGTTGGAGCAGTAAGTCCATTTCATCGCAGAGCTGACAACCCCGACGCGTATAGAGGACGACATCCACTGGTTCATTCCTCGTATTTCGTTGACATTTCCGAGCGATTTAGAGCTGAAATGCGTTTCACCACCCAAGGCAGGATAATTGGTGAGCAAAATTGCAACTAAACGCTTTACGGAGCATTTGGAAAGTTGGTATCTTACCTCGATTGCCCTCAGAGTGCATAATAGATGTAGACGATGCCGCTAAGGATTGGGAAGCAAGTTCTCGCATTTTATTACAAGTTTGAGAATGGAATCATCGTCCTCTTATCTAACTTTTTCTCGTCAATTGTAGCGAAGCTAATTCCCCTGTGGACGCCGACTTTTGTTGGCTGAGGCATGCCAGATCTAAGTGTAAAAAACTTTTTAGAGTTAGTTCATCGCAGTAAGCTTGTTGAAGAAGATCAACTCAAGCTCGCGCTAAAGGACTGTAAACAGCAATTCGGTGGCGAACTGCCCACCGAACTCGACGAGGTCGCCAAATTCTTGCTCGACGCCGATTTGTTGACCGAATGGCACATCGGCAAGTTGATGGATAAGAAGTACAAAGGCTTCTTTCTCGGTAAATACAAATTGCTTGGCCATCTCGGCACCGGTGGTATGAGTAGCGTATATCTTGCGGAGCACGTTTTGATGCGTCGCAAGCGAGCCATCAAGGTGCTGCCGAAAGGTCGAGTCAACGACTCATCTTATCTGGCGCGTTTCCATCTGGAAGCTCAAGCCACAGCGAAACTAGATCACCCAAACATCGTACGAGCCTACGATGTCGACAACGAAGGCGACACTCATTACCTGGTAATGGAGTACGTTTCGGGACGCGATCTACAAGGGATCGTGAAAGACGATGGCTTGCCGGAATACGAAACGATCGCCAACTACATCGCTCAAGCCGCTCACGGATTGCAACACTCACACGATAACGGTTTGATCCACCGCGATGTGAAGCCGGCCAACTTGCTGATTAACGACAAGGGCGTCGTGAAGCTTCTCGACTTGGGCTTGGCTTTGTTTTCCGACGACGATCGCGCTTCGCTAACGATCGCTCACAATGAAAACGTTCTGGGAACTGCCGACTACCTCGCACCCGAACAAGCGCTCAATAGTCACGATGTGGACCACCGAGCGGATATCTACAGTTTGGGATGTACGCTGTACTTCGCGCTAACCGGACATGCCCCATTCCCCGACGGAACTCTCGCTCAGCGAATTGCAAAACACCAAACCAAGATGCCGTCGAAAATTGAAGACGATCGTCCCGATTGCCCTCCTGAACTCGTCAAAATTTGCAACAAGATGATTCAGAAGAAGCAGGTCAAACGTTTTCAATCGGCGCGAGAAACCGCCGAAGTACTCGAGCGGTGGCTGGTAAAACGCGGTTACGATACCAATCTTATCAGCGGTGATTCCGCAGTTCGCGTACAAAACCTGGCGACTGCTGTCGCCGGTAAAACTCAAACAAAAGTGGCAGTCCGTCGCTCGGGTCGATCGAGCAAAAAACTTCCACGCGCCGCGGCGCTGGCTCCACCGAAAACCCCAAGTGGCAAAAAGTCTGCCG
>Ga0115002_10000966_pt1 | contig 40240 bp, 37 predicted proteins | sample ArcticOcean_MG_C_8_FD_89576 | JGI IMG/M metagenome (GOLD analysis project Ga0115002, IMG submission 89576) | Marine microbial communities from western Arctic Ocean - ArcticOcean_MG_CB11_86 | ecosystem: Environmental > Aquatic > Marine > Oceanic | place: Arctic Ocean: Canada Basin | collected... | reverse complement strand
CTTACGACTCATCCGTGAACCCGTTCATCGAACAAAAATGAATGTCCTGTCAACCAGACACCAAATACAACACTTCGCCAATGATATCCAGGTTCAGGCCGGTATCCGGACACGCTGCTAGCAAGAGACTGCTCAGTCCGCTTCCCGCTCCAACTCCGGCAGCCGATTTTGCCACGGTTGCTGTCGCCGTCGTGACTCCGGCCGCAGCCGCAGATTTTGCCGTTGCAGCGGACAGCCCCAGCAGGACTGCCCCCGTAAACGCTTTGGCCGGTTTGGAATCGGCCAGCGCCGATTCGACGACCGCCGCCAGATGCTGTCGCAACATCTTCCGGCCTCGCGACAAGCGCTGCTTCACGGCATCCTCAGACAAATCCAATGCCTCGGCGACCCGAGCGACGGACTGCTCTTCACGGTAGAACAATATCAATGGCTCGCGGTAATTCTCCGGGACGTCGGCCAACGCTTGCCATACCAACTTCTCTTCTTCCACGCTCACGGCCCGTTCGACCGGAGTTTCAATATCCGAGGGGATATCAACCAACACATCCAGATGTGCCGCAGCGTGAGTGACGCTACGGCCCAATCGTTGCGATTATCGATTGGCCAGATTTCGTACGATGGTGCAAATCCACGCCTTGAATTTGCTGTCGTCTTTCAGATCGCCCAGTTTTTGCCAGGCCAGAATGAATCCGTCTTGTGCCAGATCCTCGCTAAGCGCCAGATTGCCACAGCAGTTGTAGCCGACCGAGCAAGCCAGCGTCTGATATCGCTCGACGATCTGACCGAAGGCATTTTGGTTGCCGTGCCTGCAAAGCTGAATCAGTTCAGCATCGGTTGCCGTGCACAAGTCGTTAGGAGTGGTCGCTTTCATAGGAAACCTTCCGAAGCCAGCCGTCTCACAATTCCCAGTGTTCTCATAATACTAGAGACGAATACACCTCGGCTGGTGACAATAATCTCTTGAAAAGACATTGGGCTCTCAAATACCCAGAAGACGATTTGGCAATAGGGCCAAGAGGCGACCTCACCCGCGCGCCCACCGTCGGCAAACGCAACCTTCGGATGGTCAAACATGACGGTCGGCATACTGCACATCGCGAGTCGTCTTGTCGCATTCTATTCAGAACCCAAATGGTGTCATTCGCTGGCGAGACCCTCAGCAATGTTGCCCTTTCGCCGGGCGAACCGGTGACCGCCGATCTCTCGTATTGCACGTACCAGAATGAGCAATGACGCTGACCCGCGCACGCTTCCTGTTTGTCTATGCACAATTATTGCATACCGATGCAATTTTCATGCATTTAGCATTCGCTCGCATCTTGACATAATTCGCACCACCAGCGGAGAACGTCTTCAGCTCTCGGCAGTGCCAAATGTTGCCAGGAAGGTATCCGCCTGCGGTGGACTGAGAGCGCGAAACCACGGCAAACAAATCGCCAGAACGGTCTCCGGCCCCACAACGCAACGGTCGATTGCGTGCGAAACGGCACAGCTGAACATGGAATCGTCAACTCGTTGATTATCACTTCGATGGCGGCCGATGGCCCGGATAGGGGAAGGTGACAGTGGCCTTTACAATGCCCCAGGAGGACAATTATGAGCAGTGACCCTGATCGCAAGGCGACAGTCTTCATTGTGGATGATGAAGCCGTGATCAGAGATTCTTTGGGTCTGGTCGTACGGGCGATGGGAATGTCAGTGCACTGCTTCTCATCCGCGCACGAGTTCATCGAGTTCATCGAACGGCATGACGTTTCCAGCCCCGTCTGCCTGGTCACGGACATACAGATGCCGAAAATCAACGGGATTGAACTTCTGGAGCGACTCACGGCATCGGGCTGGGGATTCCCCGTCATTGTGATGACAGGACACGGCGATGAAGCACTCAAACAGAGAGCAGAAGCACTTGGTGCCACCTTTCTTGAAAAGCCGTTTCGGCCGTCCAGTTTTGAAGAAGTCGTCGCCACATGTCTAAGGCAAAACGATGGCAAGAAAGACGCCCCTTACCAAGATGAAAATGCCACGACATAAGCCCCAACACGTTCCGATTGTCAGCAAATCACAGCGACACTGCCGTAAGAATCACAGCTTCCTTATCGAATTCAGGAAGTCCATCCGTCGCCCTCAGAACGGCAGCAACGGGAATCGAGGGTGAGACAATATCGTCGGCAATGAGAAAACCCGTCAGCGGCCACAGAGAGCCGATGACGGGTTTTTTCTGTGAGTGGGCGATACTGGATTCGAACCAGTGACCCCTACGATGTCAACGTAGTACTCTAACCAACTGAGCTAATCGCCCTTACTGGAATTGTAGCGGGTTTCCATCGAGATGAAACCCCGATAAGGTTTCCGAATACTCGCCCCGTAAACCCCTTAAGACACAGAACTTCTGTCAGACAACCACTTGCAGAAAATAACGCTGAGCCACGTCAATGTGGTGCTCTAACCAGACTGAGCTAATCGTCCGCTGCAGGAAGAAAACTACGCCGTTCTGCGGCTGGCGTCAAGTTCAAGCCGGTGGAAATTGCTGCGTGTTGTGGGATGTTCGACCTGATAGTTGGTTCGGTCGGCCTGACAGCAACAGTTTCCACGGCTGTTTACCGAGTGGGACTTCACCAACATGTCGTTGAAACTTGACGAAGCACCGTGTTGTTTGTTGAGATGGCAGTTGTCAGTTCAAGCGAATCTCATGGCGCAGGCAAGTTTTTTGTACTGCCGCAAATCTGTCGTTGAAGCCCATTTTTTGTCAGCAGATTTCAACCTGCAATTGGAAACGGAAACTCCACGATGAATTCTCTTCATTTGCACACTGCGCGTGGGCGACGGTTTCTTTTCTACCTGTTGGCCGGATGGTTGGTGTTCGGTGCCACATCGGCAAACCGCTTGGTAACAGCCGGTGAGAAGCCGGATCAGCCCCAGTGGAGCGTCCTGTTCAACGGCGAGAACCTCGACGGATGGAAGTCGAAATCAGACGACAAAACCGGCGGTTGGGCGGTTGCTGGCCGAGTCGCCGTCGATGAGTCGAATGCCAGGAAGTTTTCGATCCAACCCGGCAAGGGCGTGCTGGTCAACGGAGAGACGGGCCGCACGGTCAATCTTTTCACGAAACGGCAACACGGCGACGTCGAGGCGCATATCGAGTTTGTCGTTCCCCAAGGATCCAATTCCGGCATCTATTTTCAGGGCCGATATGAAATCCAGGTACTCGACAGCTTCGGGGTGAAGAAACCGAAATACAGCGATTGCGGCGGCATCTATCAGCGGTGGGCCAACGGCAAAGGGTTTGAAGGACATGCTCCGAAGGTGAATGTCAGCAAAGCCCCCGGTGAATGGCAATCGTTCGACGTTGTTTTCCGCGCTCCCCGTTTCAACAAGACTGGCAAGAAGGTTGAGAACGGACGGTTTATCAAAGTGGTTCACAACGGCGTGCTGATTCACCAAAACGTTGAAGTGACCGGCTCGACACGAGCGGCTGCATTCGGCGACGAAAAAGCAACCGGTCCAATTATGCTGCAAGGCGATCACGGCCCCGTGGCGTATCGCAACTTGAAGATTCGGCCAATCAAATTGCCATAACGGTTTGATGGCGTGCACGCGGGGCGTTGCCCCGCCGCTAAGCAAAGTCCTGGATCATAAGGAATAGTGATATGTCATCGATAAACCGCCGGGTATTTCTGGGTGCATCGAGTGCGGCCGCCGGACTTTCGGCAATCTCAGCCGGCGCGTTTGCTGGCGAAGACACGGAAAAGGATCTTTCCAGCATCGGCAAAACTCCGCACACAAAGTTCGCGGTCAACATTGAAATGTGGTGGTCCAAGCTGCCGTTTCTCGAACGCATGCAACGGGCCGCAGCTCTCGGTTTTCCGGCCGTTGAGTTCTGGCCGTGGCAGCGACAGGACATCGACGCGGTGGCCGGGTTGAGCAAGGATCTCGATCTCGCCATCGCGCAGTTTACCGCGTGGGGCTTCACGCCGGGTTTGAACGAGACGAAGAATCACAAGAAGTTCATCGAAAATATCAAGGCCGGCTGCAAGGCGGCGAAGAGACTCAACTGCAAAATGATGACCGTTGTGGCAGGCAACGATGTCAAAGGCGTTTCACAGGAACAACTGCACGCCAACGTCGTCGCCGGCCTGAAACTGGCCGCCCCGATTGCTGAAGACAACGATGTGATTCTGATCCTCGAACCGATGAATATTCGCGTCGATCATAAGGGACACTGCCTCTACGGCAGCCCGCCGGCAATTCGCATTTGTGATGAAGTCGATTCGTCGCACGTGAAGATCAACTGGGATCTGTACCACATGCAGATTACCGAAGGAGATCTGTGCGGGCGGATGCGGGAAGGTTTCCAATCGAAGCGACTCGGCTATCTGCAACTGGCCGATCATCCCGGCCGCAACGAACCGGGTACTGGCGAAGTACATTACAACCGTGTTCTGAAAGAGGCTTTCGAATTGGGGTACCGTTATTACGTCGGCCTGGAGTGCCGTCCCAAAGAAGGCGAGATCGCAGCAGCGCGACGCGTCGCGGCCGCCGACATCTGGTAAAAAGTTGAGAGTCGGGGGCTGAAAGACGGGGTGTAACGCATCGCGCCACCCCGGCGCTAGCCGTTTCGCGAGCATCCGAACCTCCAGATGCCGCTAACCCGAAAGCGATTTTCGTTAATTTGTCTGCCTCGCTGCGTCCCAAACCGCTGCAGCAACGTTGCACAACTGGTTTCCCTGCGCTTGTGTTTGGCGTAGAATTTGACAGGTAGAAGAATCACCTCACTTCGCGCCGGTGCATCGAACGCCGGTTTTCATTATGTCACGGCAGAAACTTCGCAATTCGATTGCGATGGAAGCCGCGCGGCTGATGCTGCGGGGTAAGGAAACCGATTACGCAGCCGCCCGCAAGCGGGCGGCACGTTGGCTGTCGCGACGCAAAGTCAAATCGACCGACATGCCAACCGCGGCGGAGATCCAAACACAGCTCTACGCGCTCTCGGGATTGTTCGCCGCCGAGCATCAGGCGGCATCGCTGGCCGCAATGCGCGCGGCCGCTCTGGAATTGATGACGGTGCTTGCAGAATACGACCCGCACATCTCGGGGAGTGCAATCGACGGTTCGGTAATCGCCGGAGCCACGCTCACGCTGGATGTGAAAGGGCCATCGGCTGCCGACGTTGCCGCAACGTTGAGCGATGCCGGCTTTCGCACACGCATCACCACAATTGATTCCAACGGCGAACCGGGCCGGGAGTTGATCAAACTCAACCACGGCTTTCCGTGTGAAATTTCTGTCTCCCGCCATGAAGTCAATGGGACGCAATTGAGTCCGGCTGATCGTCAGAATGACCGCTACGACCTGAGCGACTTACGGCGATTAGTGGAGCAATCGACCGTCGAGCGACAGGATTGGGACAACGTTCAGCAGCCGACCGAAGACGCAGAGTATGAGTATCATCCCGATACTTTTGCGTCTCTGGAAATTCTGCTGGCGCGATTGGAACAGATCCAACTCGATCCGGAAAAACACCCGGAAGGGGACGCGTTGTACCACAGCCTGCAGACATTCGAGCTGGGACTGGAAGAACACCCCTACGACGAAGAGTTTCTCCTTGCGTGCCTCTTGCACGATGCCGGCCTGGCCGTCAATCGGCGCGCCCCGGTTCAAGCATTGATGCGACTGCTGGGGAACCTGGTCACGGAACGAACTCGGTTTCTCATCGAAAATCTGTCGGCGGCGACCGAATACCTGCAAACCGGCCGCATGCCGCGCTCACTACGCCGATCGGATGACTTTGACGATTTAGTATTACTTGCCCGCTGTGATCGGGACGGACGCGAACGCGGGGCAGAGGTGCGAGAACTACACGAAGCACTTGAATACCTGGCGGGAATTGATTCCGCCTGGGATGCCCCGGGAATCGAATAATCGCCAACTTTGGTAGAGTGGGAGATATGATCCGGCGAAATCTGGTTTCATGAGATTATTTGCTCAGTCAGACCACTGCAGGCTGAGGAAATTTGGTTTCTTCGGACAGGTCAATTCCTGCGTTCTGCAGTTGCATTCGCGCCGCCCGAGACTTACTATTGGCAAGTCCGTTGACGGACGGCTGTTATGATCGGCCGTTGATGCCGGAATTTGTGTAGACATTTCAAATGGCAAATGTGCCGTGCCAGATGTCATATTGAGTTATGTGGAGTCTCCGAACGTGACTATTGACAAGACCTTACGTCGCAAAGGCCGTTTGGTACGGTCCCGCAATGTGCTGAAGCGAGCCGAGCGTATTGATACGCTGGAAAAAGATGACCGTTGGGTAGATGGGCAAAGCCCGTTCGGATTGCCGAAAGTCCGAGTCCTCAAAGCGATTACCGGCAAGAAGAAGAAGAAGAAGACGAAGGAAGAGGACGACGAGGACGATACAGCTAAAGAGGAATGAAGTTTGGCGGCACAAACGGTGCCGGCCAAGGATTGTCGTGGCACGGATTGCAGCGACAACTCACCATTTGTTTGGCCACTCTTTCGCCAAATTGGGACTTCATCGCGTTCAATTCGGGGCGTTCTTTTAGTAACGACCGGATCGAATGTTCCTTGACTGATCGATATCGGCGTTGCGATTTCGCAACCCACGTCGTGCAGCGCAGCGCTGCGACATTTTAACGCGCAGAAAACTGTGCAGTTGTAGGGACGCGACTGTTCATTTCCGCTCCTTCGAGCGCACTGCCTGAACGAGGCAACGAACACGCGCTACCAGCGGTTGTGTGGACGACGCATTTGCCGTCTCCCGCGCACCGCTCCCCATTCAACTGCAACGAAATGGATGACGTTGCCAGATTGACTTGAATGGGGCAGACGGAACCAGTGGCAGAACCGCTACGGATACTGTATCGGCTTCGAGCGTTTGTGGGGGCAATTCCACGGGCGAGCGTTCGCCGTCAGGCGCGCAAATTCCTGCGCGCCACTCGCGACTGCCGCGCCAGCCAGCGTGAAGTGCTTGACGAGTTGTTGGCACTCAACGCAGGCAGCCGCTTCAGTCGCGAGCATCGACTCGACGAAGTGCAGACGGTGGCCCACTTCCGCAAGCACCTGCCAGTCGCCGACTACGAAGCGTTCCGTCCATACATCGAGCGACTGAAGCAAGGCGACTTTGATGCGTTGCTGGGCGCGAGTCAACGGCTGCTGATGTTCTCGTTGAGCAGCGGCACGACGTCGGAATCGAAATTCATTCCGATCACGGCCCGCTTTCTGAAGGACTACCGCGCGGGTTGGCAGACATGGGGCATACACGTTCTCGATGACCACCCCTCGATCAACAGCCGCAAGATCGTCCAGTTCACCAGCGACTACGACCGCTTTCGCACCGCAGGCGGAACTCCCTGCGGAAATATCAGCGGCCTTGTGGTGGCCATCCAAAAGCCAATCGTTCGCACGATGTACACCGTCCCCGGCACTGTCGGAAAAATCTCCGACCCGACATCAAAAAACTACACGTCGCTGCGGTTAGCCATTGCCGACCGCGACGTTGCCCTGCTCACGACGGCCAACCCGGCAACACTCTCACACCTGGCAAAGCTGGGCGACATGGAGCGTGACTCAATCATTCGAGACATTGCCGACGGCACGTTATCGACCCAATTCGATGTCCCGCGCGATGTCCGGCGGCAGCTGCGCCGACGAACACATCGCAAGAACCCAGCACGCGCACGCGAACTCGAACAGATTGTCGAACGTGAGGGCGCGTTGTATCCCGTTGACTATTGGCCGAATCTCGACGTGCTGGCCGTTTGGAGTTGCGGCAGCGCGGGAGCCTATTTGCATGCCCTCAAACGATTCTACGGCGATGTGCCGATTCGCGATCACGGCCTTTCGGCCAGTGAAGGTCGGATGACGATTCCACTGTGGGACAATTGCCCGGCAGGAGTCCTCGATGTCGCAACTCACTATTTTGAATTCATTCCGGAAGAGGAACACGAATCAAACAACCCAACGGTACTCGAAGCACATGAACTCGAAGAGGGACAAAACTACTTCATCCTGCTGACGACCTCGTCGGGTTTGTACCGGTACGACATTTGTGACGTCGTCCGCTGTGTTGGATTCTATAACACCACTCCGATGCTGGAATTCCTGCACAAGGGAGCGCACATCGCGAGCGTTGCAGGCGAAAAGGTGTCGGAATCGCAGGTGGTTATGGCCGTGCGCAGCAGCGTCGAACGCCTGCAAATGACCGTCGGCGATTTCACACTGGCCCCCGCCTGGGGCGATCCACCAAATTATCAACTACTGGCAGAACCGCACTACGATTGGCCGCCGACAAGCGGTGAGACACTTGCGCAGCTTGTCGATGAGCAGCTTCAACAGTTGAACTGCGAGTATCGTGAGAAACGACAATCGGGGCGATTGGGAACAATTCGATGGGTCGCCTTGCCACCGCAAACCTGGCATAACTTTGCGAGAAAACGGCAACAGAAACTGGGCGGCAGCCTCGAACAGTACAAGCACCCCTGCCTCGTGCCCGACATCGATTTCGGCCGCCAACTTCTGCAGAATACTGCGACAGAGGAATTGTCTACGACCGACGACCGAGTGTGATTGAAATTCGCTGGGTTCCGCCGCGCAAAGTCAATTCCATTTCGGGGGCCGCTTTTCCAAAAACGCCGTCGTCCCCTCAGTCGATTCTCCGGAATCACAGCACCGGGCAAATGCCTCGGCCTCTGCTTCCAGTTGCGAATCGATGTCGCCACCTTCAAAATCGGCGATCAATCGCTTTGCAGCCGTCAACGCATTTGGACCGCCGACAAGCAGTTTTTCGAGGCGTTGATCAACGGCATCGCGAAACTCCGCGTCTGCAACCACCGTATCGACGATTCCAAGGCGAGCGGCATCGGTCGCATTAAACAACTCGCCGCTCAGGATCATTCTCCTGGCGACGGCCGAACCGAACAGTCGAACCGCCCGCGCTGTTCCTCCCCACCCGGGAATGAGGCCCAACTTGACTTCCGGTAGCCCGATGACCGTGCTTTCCGCTGCCAACCGCAAATCGCAAGCGAGCGCCACTTCACAGCCGCCACCGGCACAAGCGGCATGAACGGCGGCGACCGTAATTGCATTCAGATTTGCGATCCGCTGCATCAGCCGCTGTCCGGCCCGCGCGATGGCCAAACCCGACGCGTAATTCAGCTGCTCCAGTTCCTTGATGTCGGCCCCCGCGATGAAGGTTCGCCCCTCTGCCTCGAAGATCACAACACGGCAATCCGCCGCCTGCTCCAACTCCGCAAGCACATTGGCCAACCGCACGCGGGCATCGGCAGAGAATATCTGCACCCCCTTCTTGCCCACAAAACGAACCCGCGCCACTTCGCCTTCGAAGCGAAGTTCGACCTCCATCGTCATTGAAATACTCCGGACAAATTTTGAATATCGGACGTCAAATAGTGGGGCAATAATTTAGCCGACGGGCTTGGCCGCCGTGGCAATAATATTGCGTTGTCGGACCACGACGGGCAAGCCCGCCGGCTAAATCAACTCAAGCCATACATCACAGAATCATTTGCCACCACCGTTTCGCAGTTGTCCGTCCTGTAATTCCAGCACACGGTCGCCGTCGGTCACATAGCGGTCGTCGTGGCTGACGACAACAACCGTTGTTTGCTGTTCAATGTGCAGACGCCGCAAATAGCCAAATACTTCGGCTCCGGTTTCGCTATCGAGTTCACCGGTTGGTTCGTCCGCCAACACCAATGAGGGTTTCTTCAACAGCGCACGCGCAATGGCCACCCGCTGTTGTTCGCCGCCGGATAGCTGGCTCGGCCGATGGTCGAGCCGGTTGCTCAATCCAACGTGTTTGAGTAACTCAACCGCCCGCTGCCGCATGTCCGGCGAAATGCCTTGCGGCATGAACGGCACCAACACATTGCCAACAGCATCGAGATTCTTGAGCAGGTTGAAGCTCTGAAAAACAAAGCCCACGTCCTGCCGGCGGTATTCATCGCGGTCTCGCGTGGAAAGCTCCGCCAGATTTCTCCCGTTGACGCTAACCGCTCCCGACGTTGGGTTATCGAGTGCCCCCATGAGATACAGCAGCGTACTCTTCCCGCTGCCGGACGGACCAAAAATGAACGTGAACGACCCTTTGGGAATACGACAGGTCACGCCGCGCAGCGCACGAACCTCCGTCTCACCACGGTAATGCGTCTTGGTCAATTCCTCGATGTCGATCATCAATCAGCCTTCCCCACCCATTTCAACCGCCCTGCCCTCTTGTCTCTTGAAGTTCTGTCAAAACTCTCTGTTGGCTCACAACGCCCGTAGTACTCAAGCGGAGAGTTCGCCCACAACCGGGTTTTGCCGGAGCCTCTTGTCTTAACCGCGCCGAATCGCATCCATCGGCATCATGCGCATCGCCCAGAATGCGGGGTACAAACCGCCGGCAATTCCCAGCACGGTCGCGAACACCACGCCGAACACCAACAATCCCGGGCTGGCATACAAGTGCGCCCGTGTCGGCCACATCCAATTGACGACATCGGCTGCGATCCGACCAAATAGACTGCCCAGCACGCCTCCGGCGAAACCCAACACGGCACTCTCGATGGTAATGAGTTTGAGCACATCGTACTTCGACCAACCATTCGCCTTTAAGATTCCGAACTCAATAATCCGCTCGGTCACGCTCATTAGCATCGTGTTGACGATGCTGAGAACGGCGATGGTAACGCCAATGGCAGTCAGCACGCCGAGAATAATATCGAGGTCGCCGGCAAACTCATCGAAGCGGTCCGCCCAGTCCGACGCGCTGCGAACCTCAATCGGCAGATCGCTGTCGTCTCGTTCAACGTCGTCGGCAGACGCCGTGTCCACGTCCTGAATCGAAGCAAACGACTGGCCGGGAACCGTCTCAACACTGCTTTCTATTGCTTCAGATTCTGAATCAGATTGCGGACCACTATCACCATCCGCTTCGGGCGTGTTCTTTTCCTCTTGTGAATCATCAGTTGGAGGCGGCTTCTGTGATTTCAGTCCTTGATCGAGGCGACGCAAAAAGTCGATGAGCGGATTTCCGGAACTCGCCGGAGCGAATCGGATCGCCGAGGACGGTTGCCAGCGTTCAACTTCTCGGCCACGAAAAACGCCGCGAATACGCTCGGCCAATTCCTCAACATCCACCCCCTCTTCCTGCTCGACGTAAAACGCGCAGACAGAATCGGGATCGAACAATGTGAGACTGCGCACCTGATCGATGTCGAGAATGTTGGCAACATCGACCAGCAGCGAACCGTGATGGTAAACGCCGACGATTGTCATGTCGCGATTGTTGACCTGGAGCGTATCGCCAATCCCTTTTTCAAATTCCTCAGCAATCTGCCGACTGACCACAATGTTGAATGTTCCGCGATCCGACTCGTTCAAAAACCGGCCGACATACGGGCCATCGGTCAGCATCGCGTTTCGATAGACACATTTTTTCAGCGCAATCCGACTGGCAATGTCGATGCCGAATAGAAATCTCGGCGGACTGATGATCGTCTTGCCGTCGATGACGTTCACCCGCTGCCAGATTTCTCCGTTGACGACCGAAACGCCCGGCACGGCGGCAATGTCGTCGCCCCAATCGGTCGGCAGTCGCGAGAAGATGGGGATCGGCGCCCCCGGCTGCATCACCACCAATCCGGGAATGTCGTTGAACGTATCGGAGATCATCGCATCGAGGCCACGGGCGACGGAAAACAGCCCGACCATCCCGGCAATCGCCACCGTCAGCCCCAACAACGACAACAACGACCGCATTGGACGGCTGAGCAGGTTCCGGAACGCAAGTTTGAGCATCAACGAAGACCTTGAAGACGAAAGCGATTGACTCCGCAGATTCTAGTCGCCCACATCGCGATTGACCACTCGCAGCCGGGCCCAACGAATCGCGGCATTCACAACCAGCGAACGCGAATGATCGCCGTTTAGTCGAGTGTCATTTCGCGGGTCGCATACTCAATGTGCAGAGTTCGTTCCGAGAGCAACTCAGTACCCAGCAAAGGAAGCTTTCCTTCGTTGGCGATGACTTGCGCCGGGACAATGGAGCCGAACCACTCAACGTAACAGACGTATGATTCGAGCGTCACACGACTGCCGTCGGCCAAAACGGCATCAGCAGCAGCGAATTGTTCTAACCCCAACTGCTCGATTAGCCGCTGCGGGAATACGAAGTGACCAATGAACGCCGTGTCGATCCACATCGAAACAGATGTCGGCCCTGTTGAGGGTGAACTGCTGACGTTCACGTCGAGAAGTGCTCGCAAATCCTCATCGACTCGACCAATCAATTCGTCATCACTCCGATGTGGATGGCCGCTTCATAGCCAACCCGGATTACAAACGAAATTCGTTCAGGATGGTCCTTTCGAGCAGCCATCACCGCTTCACTGTAGCTCTCGCCCAAAAAGAAGGTTCCAGATTCCGGCTCGATCGCAACAAATTTTCCGTGGTGTTGTTCTTCCAACTTCAATCGCAGTTGCTCTTCGTAAATGGCCTTCGCCCGGTCGGCCACTGATCGCGTATGCTCTGACACCATCGTTGTCTCCCTTTGCAATCGACCTTTCTCACCAGCCCATCATACGCTAGATGTTTGTCACTGTAAACATCATGTGTGAGTCTCCGTGGCGCAGTCACAGCCACTCCTTGACACCTGCCTGACAGGGGAATCTCAGAAACGGTACATCCTATTCACAACGGCGTGACAAACGCGCGACCGATGCCTATTATTCAAGTCGCAGCAGGCTGGCTGTTGTACAATTGGCCGACGCAGTTCCAAGCAGAAAACCTTTCCGATACCAATGGCAGATCTCGATTACTACAAAGTCCTCGGCGTTTCGCGTGAAGCGACTGATGATGAGATTCGTAAGGCGTACAAGAAACTTGCGCGCGAGTTTCACCCCGACGTCAAACCGGGCGATGCGGCCGCCGACACGAAGTTTAAGCAGGTCCAGGAAGCGTATTCGGTGCTGGGCGATGCCGAAAAGCGTGAGCAGTACGATCGCTACGGGGCCGCGTTTCAGGGAGGTGGACCGATCCCGGGTGGGTCGCCATTTGGACGGGGCGGCGGAGGCGGCGGGCAGCCGTTCGATTTGGGTGATTTGTTTGGCGGTCAGGTCGATCTGGGCGACCTGTTTGGCGGGCGAGGCCAACCGGGCGGTGGATTTGGAGGCGGCGGAAGAGCGCCACAGCCGGCCAAAGCGCAGGACTCACGGATCGACATTGAGATACCCTTCACCGTGGCGGCTCTGGGTGGCGCGCATGAACTTAGTCTGCAACGGAACGGAAAGCTTGATCGGCTGGAGGTCAAGATTCCCACTGGCGTCGATAACGGCAGCGTGATTCGCCTCTCCGGTCAAGGACAACCGGCCGGCCGAGGTGGGCAAGCAGGCGATCTGCTGGTGCAGATCAAGGTCGGTCGGCATCCGTGGTTCCGCCGCGAAGGTTGCAACCTGTTGCTCGACGTTCCCATCTCTACACCGGAAGCGGTGCTTGGTACCAAAGTGGACGTGCCGACGCTGTCGGATGGCAACGTGATTGTGACAATTCCGCCGGGAACATCGAGCGGAACCCGGCTTCGCCTGCGCGGCAAGGGAGTGGTACACCAGAAGACACGCGAGCCGGGCGATCAGTTTGTGATTGTGAAGATTGTCGCCCCCCGTGAGCCGAGCGACGAGGTCCGCAGTCTGTATGAGCAGATTGCTGAGCAGTCGCCCGATTCGCCGCGCGATGGATTGTGGTAGGAACGCTCCGCTGCGCGTCGCGGCTAACCGGCAAATAAGGAAACGAGACACGAATGCCCCTTTGCGGAGTGATCTTCGATCTTGATGGAACACTGGTCGATTCGGGTCTCGATTTCGATGCGATTCGCGCCGATCTGGATTTCGCGCCGAAGCAGCCGATTCTGGAAACAGTTGATCGATTGCCGGCCGGGGCTGAAAAGGATCGCTGTCACGCGGTTCTGCGCGAACATGAGTTGCGCGGTGCGCAGCGAGCCACATTGATGCCGGGAGTTGCGGAGTTTCTGGCAACGCTCGCTGAGCGGTCGATCAGGACGGGAATTCTCACCCGAAATTCGCGGGAGTCGACCGACATCACATTGCATCGATTGCAGTTGGAGTTGTCTCCCGTACTGACCCGCGACGAGGTTCCTGCCAAGCCCGACCCGGCGGGACTTCTGAACATCTGTAAAGATTGGAAATGCGGTCCGAACGAGGCAATTTATATCGGCGACTACCTGTTCGACATCCAGGCAGGGCAGAACGCCAAAATGCGGACCGTTCTCTATGCGCCCGCGCGTCTTCCGGAGTACGCCCACCTCGCCGATCACACAATGCGCAGTTTTCATGACGCAACTCAGCTGTTGGACCAGTTGGTGTGACGGCGGCGCAGTCGGACGCAGTTTATCGCGCAGGATTGAATCGGATTCGGCACACTGGGGAACGATCGAACCGCATGATTGCGGTCACGACGAACCCTCGATCCTGATCTTTCCCCAAATCCGCGTCCCCGCTACACTTCCGGCCCCGCTTGCCTTGAGGTGCGCGCACAGGGCATGTGGCAGGAAAATGAGGCTCCGTCAAAACCAGGTTGTGGGCGAACTCGGCACTTAAATACAAAGGGTGTTGTGAGCCAACAGAGGGTTTTGACAGAATTTCACGTAACCCCCACCGGCAGAAAGGAGTCTGCCTTGCCGTTTGAACCGATCCGATTTATCCACGCATCCAATCTCCGTCTCGATTCCCAAATGACGGGTATCGGTGAGTGTCCCGATGAGTTTCGCGGAGTGATTGAGACGGCGACGATCACAGCCTTTGAGCGAGTGATTGACGCCTCTGTTGCACAAAATGTCGATTTTGTCTTGTTGACGGGCGACAGCTTTGATGAGCACGATCGCAGCCTGCAGTCCCGGATTGCCTTGGTTGACGGATTCCATCGACTGAACGAACACGGCATTCGCGTTTTCGTTTTACCGGGACGACTCGATCCGGCCGATGCCTGGAAGGCGTTCTCCGATTTCCCCGACAACGTGACCACCTTCTTCGATCCATCGACAGAAGCCGTGGCCGTTCTTCGCGACGGCAAAGTGATCGCATCGGTCGCCTGCGCCGCGAAGTGGGCTGACGAACAATCGCAATCTTCTGCGGCGCACACCGCACCGATGACATCAGAAACGCGAGGGCCGATTCGTGTCGGCCTGTGCCTTGCGGCCGAGGTTCCCGATTCGCCCCAAGCAGGCCCTTCCCTTCGCAATCCGCACTCGTTCGATTACGTGGCAATTGGTTGCTCCCACTCGCGTGAAACGCATCGCACGGACTGGGGAATCGCCCACAGTCCCGGCGCGACACAGCCGATTTGCAGCAGCGACACGGGACCACACGGCTGCACGCTGGTCGAAGTTGCCGACGACGGATCAATCGACTGCCAGCTCATTGCAACGGCGGCCGTCCGCAGTGAAAGAATTGCCATTGGATTCGATTCACAATCGAGCCTCACGGATCTGCTCGGCCGAATGCGCAAGCTGCTTGCCGAACGGGCATCTCATTCGACCGAATTGCTGTGGTTGGTCAATTGGGCCGTCGCCGGTTCGGGGCCCTTGTACAAAACGTTATGCGACGACGACTTGGCCAAACATTTCGTCGAACGCGCTTCTGCAGAACTTCACGACGACGCCCGACCTCAGATACTGCACTCCTTACAGGTGTTGCCCGGTCGTGCAGCAGTCGAGCAAATCAAATGCAGCCATGCGTGGGCCGACGAATACTTCAATTCGCTGGATGCCGTCATCCCGCTGACTCGCGAATCGCTACAAGAGGCTCTGGCCGATGCTCCATGTTCGAGCGATGAGTTCACGAATCATATGGAACGACTCGCCGACGGCGTTGACGGCCACATCGTTCTCGGCCGAGCGAGGCAATTTGGCATCGCGCAGTTTGGGCAATCGGCAAACCGTGACACATGATCCAGCCTGACCGCGGTCCTCATCCGACCGACGCATTGAAAAGGCAGTCTGAATGAAGATTACAGAAATTCACGTGGACCGTTTCGGCATCTGGCAAGGGCTGGAGTTGCCGACATTCGATTCCGGCCTGAACGTCATTTACGGACCAAATGAGACCGGCAAATCGACGCTGATGCGGTTTGTTCGTGGCGTGCTCTATGGATTCGAACCGGCGGCAGCGCGGGTGGCCGGCGCGGGTACACATCGGGCCAACAGCAAAGGTTCATTGCGAACGATACACGAAGGCCAGGAGTATGACATCCACCGATTCGCCCGCCACGGTGAGCGTGGCGCCGTGTCGGTCAATGGATTAGATGAAGAACTTCGAGCGGAAGCTGCCATCACACAGTTGTTATCGACGACGTCTGAAGCAATGTTCGAGAGGTTATTCGCCGTCGATCTACACGAACTTCAAGAACTGGCGTCGCTGGCTGGTGATGAACTGGCCGACAAAGTTTACGGTCTGACGCTCGGTCCGGAAGGGCGAACGATTCTCGAAACGTGGGCCGATCTGAATTGCCGACGGCAGGAACTCTTCAACCCCAGCGACAATTCCGGCCACCTAACAGATCTGTTTCAACGACAGGCAGAGATTTCCGCGGAAATCGAATCGACCGAAACACTGCGCGAGCGGCACCTGGTGTTGAGCCACGAGCGGGACGAGTTGCAGGCAGAAATTCAGCGTCGCAGGGTTTCGCAACAACAGTTGCTGTCACAACAGCAGGGACACCGCTTTCTCGAACAGGCTTGGCCGGCGTGGAGCCAGGTGCGAGAGATCCGTTGTGAACTGGAAGAACTACCAACGCTTTCCGGTTTTCCGGAAGACGGACTGAACCGTCTCGCACGAATCAACAAAGAACTCGATTCACTCGTTGGAAACGATCAACTGTCGATAGCGGAGGCGAAATACCTTCACGCCGAATCGCAGACCTTCCGAACAGACACGAAGGTTCTACAACATGCCGCGGCGATTGAAGCGGTCTGCGAACATCGCGAACGGTTGGAAGAACTGCTGCCAATTGCCACCGCATTGCAGCAGCGCAGCGCACAGGCAGCCGAAACTCGGGATGAAGCGGTTGATCGCCTGGGGCACGAATGGCCAACCGACCGACTCGCGGATGTCGATACATCGCCGACGGTGCAATTGCGGCTGCTTGATGCCGCCCACAATTATCACGGTCGTCTCGAACGCCGAAGTCGAATTCAACGACGGTACAAACAGCACGCCGCGACATGCAGCCGCCGGTCGAGAGAGCTGCAGGAAGCCTTGAAAGACGCCGGCGACGGGACTGTTGCCGAGCAGATTTTTGCAACGAAGTACCGTCTGTCGCAACTGCAAGAACTCCACGGAATGCGGTTGCGCGAGGCAGAACTCCAGCAGCGTCAGTCGGCGTTAACAGAACGATTGGAACGGATTGACGAAACTCCCCTGATGCCGGCGTGGGCCTATCTGGTTTTAGGGTTCTTCGGCGTTGTGGGAGTTATCTTCGCACTCGTCGGATTTTACACCGGGCTGACGGCCAACGGTATCGTTGGTTTGATGTATGCCCTGTTGGGAACGGCGTGTGGCGGAACGGCTTACGCGCTGAAGACACATGCCGAGAGTGTGGCTGGCGATAACGCCGAAGCACTATCAGACGAGTTGCGCGGCGTCGAAATCCAACTGAGAGAGTTACGCGACGAGATGACCCGCCAACTCGATGAAACAGTCTCCGGCGAGAACTCTCACGAACAAGAAACGCCAGCACCGTCGCCCGGCCAGGTCGATTCGCCGACTGACGAGTTGGTTGCGCAACAGACGCGTCACCTCGCCGAATTGCAGAGACTGGCCGACACGGAAGAACGCATCTCCAAACGCCGACAACAATTGAGCGAGTGGCGAGGTAAATTGCAGCAAGTCCAACGTGATGTCATTTCCGCCCGACAGGCTTGGACCGAGGTGCTCACAGAGATTGGACTGAAGGAAACCCTGCGCGTCGATGAGGCATTCCAGGAATGGCAGCGCATCCTTGAAGCGAAAGACGCGCTGCAACTGTGCGAAGCAATCGACGGCCAACTCCGCGACTGCGGTGGGCAACTCGATAGGATTCTTGATTCCATCGCCCGACTCGCCGACCAACTTGATTGGGATGAAATTGACACGGATGACCTGTTGACCGTGTTGGACGTCTGGCAAGAAGAGCTCGCGAACGCGCAACTGGTGCAGAGTGAGAGACAGAGTTTGCGCCGAGAAGCAAAAAGCCAACTGCGACACGCGGCCGGCTTTCGTCGTCGCATTGGCAAGCTTCAGGTTCTTCGCGCACGCCTGTTGACAGAAGGGAACGCGTCGAGCGTCGCCGAATTTGAAGCCAACGCTGCGGGAATTGTGCGACGCAAAGAGTTGGAATCGGCTTTGTTCGCCGCCAGCGCTGAACTCGAAACGGTTTGTGCCAATCAGCCGGAATTGGCGATTGTGGAAGAGGATCTGCTCGAATTCGATATAGCCAACAACACCGCCAAGCTACAGCAACTTGACGAGTCGCTAAAACAATCCGCCAGCGAACTGCAATCAATATTTGAACGTCTGGGGAGCGTCAAACAAGAACTTGTCGATCTGGAATCTGATCGCCAGGGGACGCGTTTGCGATGCAATCGTGCACGAGTCGAAGACCAGATGACGCAGGCGGCCGAAGAGTGGTTCGCCCTGGAACTCTCGAGTCGTGCTCTCACTGCCATGCAACAGCGATTTGAGCGGGACCATCAGCCGGCGACACTCGCCGCTGCGACGAAGTACCTCGCACAAATGACTCGTGGGCGTTACCGAAACATCTGGACTCCGCTCGGCAAGCAGTCGTTGTGCGTTGACAATGATCAAGGTCGCTCCTTTCGCGTCGAACAATTGAGCGGCGGCACGCGGGAGCAACTATTCCTGGCCATTCGACTGGCGATTGTCGAAGAACTTTCTCGGGCAGGCGTCGAGTTGCCGATGGTGCTGGACGACGTGTTCGCAAATTTCGACGAATCACGAACGGAGGCGGCTGTCGAAACGCTGCTGGAGTTCGCCGGTCGCGGCCAACAAATCCTGTTGTTGACCTGCCATCAGCATTTGGCACGCATGTTAGACACGCACGGCGTCAATGCGATCTGGCTGCCGGAAAGTTGCCCATCGGTTGAAGAACGTCGCGCCGGTTAATGCCGGCACCCGAACCCTTAATCCATCGCCAACAACTTCAGGCGGAGCAGATTGAGAGCCATTTTTGCGGCGCGGCTCTTGGCGATGGCGGGATCGCCCACCATCGCATGCGATGCGGACTCAGCAATGCCATCGCCCACCAATGCCGCGTAAACGGTTGGAGTTTCGCCGGTGGAGTCGTCCGGATCGAACCACGGACACTCGGTGATGGCAAGCACGAAGTCGGTTCCGAATTGACGATGGCATCCCCCCGCCATAGCCGCCGCCGCTTCCGCGCTGATTGAACCGGCCTGCTTCAGCAAATCGTCATCAACGTCAAGCAGTTCGCGTTTGGCGGCGTCGGTCGGAACGACGACGCCCCCCAGATAACAGCCTTCAAAACCGGCGACATCTGTCAGACGATGCGCCAGCAATCCCCCCGTCCCCGATTCGGCAGTCGCCAGCGTCAGCCCCCGCTCGCAAAGCAGACGCACCACGATGTGTTCCAGTTCTTCGTCTTCCACTCCGAATACGAATTCGCCGAGCTTCTCGCGAACGGTTTGTCCTGCCTCAGCGATCTTGCCATGACATTCGGCTTCGCTATCTCCATGCGCGGTAATCCGCATCGTGATCGTCGCTTCGTGTACGGTGATGCCGACCTCTGGATCGCGGTCCCGCGCGGTCAGTTCGCCCAGCATTTCTTCAGCAGCCGATTCTCCAACTCCGAAGCAGTTGATCCGCGCATGGCGAATGACGCGTCCGCTGCCCGATAGCCCCGGCAGAACTTCCTGCTGAAACATGCGTTTCATCTCGCTGGGAACGCCCGGCATGACGATCACACGACAAAAGGCATCGCCCCCTGTTTGCTGCACTTGCATCGAGATGCCTGGAGCGCTACCCCGCGGATTCGGGATCGGCTCGCTTCCTTGGGGAAACATCGCCTGAATGGCATTCCGTTCCGGCATGTCCCGTTTGCGGAGTGCAAACATCGACTTGATAATTTCGAGCGACGGCTCGTGCTGCACGAGTTCAACGTCGGCCAAACCGGCAACCGCCTGCCGCGTTAGGTCGTCTAAAGTCGGGCCGATTCCACCGGTGATAAGTACCAGCTCGGATCGATCAACAGACGTGCGAAACGCGGCAGTCATCGCCTCCAAATCGTCGGCCATTGTGACATGGTAACGCACTGGAATGCCGATGGCCGACAGTTCCCGGCTAAGCCACTGGCTGTTGGTGTCGAGCTTGGCACCGGTGGTCAGTTCCGATCCGATCGCGATAATTTCAGCTTGCATTCGTGGTCCGAACAATTCGTGGTCTTAAAAAGAGTATAGAAAAGCTGTGGTCGGCTATCCCGCTCTCGCCTCAGTTGCAACGGGATCGCTGCGAAGGACTGTCTCCTGTTCGAGAACATTGCGGTACAGTTCCGTCGTGCTTGCGACCATTCGATCGACTCCAAAGTCATGTCGCACGAATTGACGGCCCGCTTCACCAATGGCCCGGGCGCGGACCGGATCATCGAGCAGTTCGAGAATCCGCTCACTGAGCCGATCGCTGTTGGAAGGGGGAATGTTCAGTCCCGTCTCATTGTCGCGAACGATCTGTTCAACGCCGCCAACCTGGGTGGCAATCACCGGCTTTCCTAACGCCATGGCTTCCAGCATAATTGTTCCCAGCCCCTGGCTGAGCGACGGCAGGCAGAAGATGTCCATCGCGGAAAGTGACGGTGAGAAGTCGAACAGATTTGGCACAAAGGCGACGTGACGATCGATTCCCAAAGTTGTCGCCAAGCGACGAAGCCGCCCTTCCTCCGGACCTGCGCCGGAGACGAGAAATTCGACGTCGCGACCTGACGCCAGAACCTTCTGCGCGGCATTGAGGAAAAACGGCAGCCCTTTAACCGCTTCAAGTGGACCGGCCGTTCCAACGACGGGGACGTGTCCCGGGTCGAGAATCGGGGGCAGATCGACATTGACGTTGGTATCGACACCGCTGTGAATAACGGTGACCAATTCATCCGGAAGACCGGCTTGCTGTAGCAGCGCCGATCGAACCGAATCGCTGACGGCAATAATTCGCCGACCGACACGACGGTCGAACCGCAAACACTCGCGCGACCCGAGACAATCGTGTACGGTGAGCAACAGCGGACGCTGCAAACGGCGCGCAAGCCATGCGCCACGCGACAGCATGTCGCGCGATTGCACGTGCACCAGATCGGGTATGTCCTGTGACAGGTTCCGCCGCATGAGTTCTAACACCACGCGGCCCCAAAACGGCATCTTCAAATGCGCATATTCTTCGATGGCCAACGTGGCACGCCGCTCTGGATCGACCGCACGTGCGTCGGAACAAACGACCGTCGCGGTCACGTTGTGGTCTTTCAGCCGGTGCACCAAATGCAATGTGTACGCCGAACTGCCGCGGACTTCAAACCGGCCGGCAAGCAACAACACTTTCAACGGCAGTTCGTTCATGTCACTCGCATGTGCATTGCGAAAAGAACGGTGAACTCGCAGGTCGGAACCCGACGTTCCTTTCCCCAATTCGGGGTCAATTGGACTGACAACTTTGCGCGGCGGGCATCGGCGGGCAACGAGTCTGCGCCAGGAACTCTCATCGCCGTCGCGACTTCGGCGGCGAAAGAATCTCGCTGATCAAGATTGCCTGCCGTACGGTGGCCGGGTTCTGCAGCATTTCCACAATCCCGCCAGACATTGAGGCAGCGGTTCCGCGGGCGGCTTCTTCGTTGACATCCGACCGACGTGCCGTTTTCCGTTGTGCAGCACCACCCCCAGCGCGTCGGCCCAGTTCGCCGACAACCTCTTTGGAAATGTGATCGTGCTGCAAAAAGTCTTGCTGATGCTCTCGCAATCCTCCACCGAGATCGGTCGATCCGGCAGTCGCCGCCAAGTGCCTTTCCGACAATGGAGTTTTCACCTGCTCGACCGGTTGAGATTTGCGTCTGGGCGGCTGACTCTGCTGCCGCTTCCGCCGTGGTCTTCGAACCTGCTCTTCTTCCGGGACGAGTTCGATTGTCAGATCATCGAACTCTTCGGCCTCAGCCTCAGCTTGCCTGTGGCCTCCGCCCACCTCTTGCAGAAAGTTGTCAATTTCGCTCTGCAAGCGTTCGCCCCCTTCTCGCGGAGGTCGACGTGCCTGACGTCGCGCCGCCTGCGCGGGGCGATTCTTGTTGTTGTTGACCAGATTCATGATCCAGCCAACGAACATCATGACGATGACTGCGACACAACCAAGGCCGCCGATATCGGCGGCAAGAACCGGATCGGAAATTTGAAACCACATGCGCAAAGACCCCGGTGGGGGATGGTTAGATTAATCCACAGCAAATGAAGAGACCAGACAACCTACGGCGTGTTGGACGACATCTGTCGACCTTCTCCGGCAATTGCCGATCGCATGTCGGTGTCGGCCTGCACGTTCTTTAGTTCGTAGTAATCGAGCAGTCCCAGCCGGCCGGTGCGGAATGAATCGGCGATGGCCTTGGGAACCTGGGCTTCGGCTAACACAACTTTTGCTCGATTTTCCTGGATGTGGGCGATTTCTTCCTGCTCGAGCGCCTTGGCCGCGGCCCGACGTTGTTCGGCGTTTGCCTGTGCGACGCGCATGTCGGCTTCCGCTTGATCGGCCTGCAACCGGGCACCAATGTTCTCACCGACATCGATGTCGGCAATGTCAATCGAGACGATCTCGAAGGCGGTGTTGCTTTCCAACCCCTGCCCCAACACCAGCCGCGAAATGTCGTCAGGGTTCTCCAAGACCAACTTATAATTTTTTGTCGACCCGATGGCCTGCACGATGCCCTGGCCGACGCGTGCCACAATGGTCTCTTCGGTCGCACCACCAACAAGCTGTTGAATGTTGGTGCGAACGGTGACCCGCGCCCGCGCCTTCAATTGAATACCATCACCGGCGACCGCGTCGAGCGTTCCTGCTTTCTTCTTGGGATCGGGGCAATCGATCACCTTTGGATTCACACTGGTGCGAACGGCTTCGAGAATGTCTCGCCCCGCCAGATCAATCGCCTGGGCGGTTTGCCAGTCGAGTGCGATATCGGCGCGCTGTGCTGCAATGAGTGCCCTGATAACGTTAGGAACATTTCCGTTTGCGAGAAAATGTGCTTCCAGTGCAGCGGTGCTGATCGGGTAGACCTTGGTCAAACCGGCCTGCACGGCCATAATTTTGCAACGGACAATCAGAGATGCGGGAACCCGCCGGAAGGACATCATCACCAAATTCGGAAAGCTGATACCGGCCCGCGTCATCTTACATTGAATCCACAAGCCGAAATACTTAGCGAAGACAATCAGAAACCCAAAAAGAAACAGCACGACGAACAAGGCGATAAACAAGTAGATTGCGCCATTGTCTTCAACGCCGGGTCCGCCGTCTTGAGCAAACAGCAAGCCAATGTCAATCATGGGTTCCAACCTTCAGCTATGTGTGCGTGTCTGAATTGTCGCCGTCACCTGCACTGCCCAAGCCGACCACTCCGCATTCGTCGATAAACAAAAGACCGGCATTGATGAAACGGACATGTTGGGAGTCTTCTGTCTAACTTTGGGGGATGTCAAAGTCAAGGGGCGGCGCATCGCCGTCGTGCCGGCTCGGCGACGGCTCATCGTTCGATTCGTCGCGCTGCGACTGACTCGCTAACAACCCATCGTCCGAATCGGACATCGGCCGGACAACCAACCGATTTCCCTTGATCGCAAACACTTCCACGTCCTCGTGTGCTTCAATCAACATGCCCGGGCATTCGCAGTGAAATCGTTCTCCGTCCACCTCGACCATTCCGCCCGGATTCAACAATGCGACCGTCTGTCCGCGTTTTCCAATCATTTCACGAAGATGATGTTCCTCTTCCGCATAGGGAGTCACTTCTTCGAGGCTGGGAGCCCTCAGTAGTACGTGTCGCCCCAGACTGGTCTTTTGGATCAAGAACAATGCTCCGCCAATCGATGCTGGAATCAATATCGCCACCGTGACCAGATACGACCACCAGATGCTGCGGGCCGTCTCCCACCAGGCCTCGTAGGCCGCCCAAACTGAGATCGACAGACAAATCGCCGCCAGAATGGCGATCATGCCGCCGGACGGAATGAAAAACTCAGCGATAATCAACGCCAGCCCGGCAAACAACATCAGGATTGCAATCGTCGCATGATCCATATGTGTGATCGAATATTATCTGAGAGGGAACGAATTCAATGCCTTGTTGAGTGACTGTCGAGACAGTTCCGCACAAGACACGTGCAACACTCTTCAGTTTACACTCCCAATTCCGGGAGGCAATAGCGGCTCGACTGGATGGCTGCTTGAGTCGGGAACCGGACCTCTGCACGGCCCGGGGGAGATTGGGACAAGACGGAAGCTCAAACCCTTGCTTGCGCTACCGGCTGGTTTAATTTGTGAAGGCAAATGGGCAATCTGCGCAAAGTATTCGGATCACGAAGCCCCGGTCATTCACTGAGACTAATTCGATCGTTTCTAGAATGATGAATATTCCGATCATCCGATGTCGAAACCTGTCGAACAGAGCCGTTCTTGTACGGCATGAACACAGGGACGTTGGGTTCGCACCCGTCCCGACCAACAAATCAAATTTGCTCGTTTCACATCAGCCGTCGGCCGCTTCCACTTCTACTCTGCGGTTGCAGCGAGGGACACACCGTGTTGAACCAGAACGCCCAACAAATCGCCAGTCAGGTTGATCGTCGCGATGCAGCCAGCGATCACGTCGTCGGCGAATCTGTGAACCTCACTGGCGTCGCCCGCCTGATGGCGATTGCCGCTGTCGGCATGCCCATGCTGTTTGCCGACGTTTCCGGTTCCATCGTCTGCGCCGAGGAACGGTTACCCGTCGTTAGCCCCGCAACAAGTGGCAGGACGCAGCGACAACCATCGACCAAACCAAGGCGACTGCCGCGACTTCAGGATATTCTGCGTGCAGTGAAACCCAAGCCGACGGTCACCGAAGCGACATCGCGGCGCCCACCCGCAGCGTATCGCAGACGTCCGCAGCAGAATCGTCCGACGATCCCGGGAACAATTCCCACGTACCGAATGTTTCCACTAAGACCGGGAATCAACACCGCGAAACCGGGAGCCAACACCGCGAAACCGGGAGCCAACACCGCGATGCCGCCCGAAATCGCACTCGACCCGGCTCGCCGAGATTCTGCAAAAGTCTCGAAACGTCCGACCGCTCCCCCTGTAATCAAGCAAAGTCCACCACCGCTTGCAGAAGAAATCGCAAAAACCAAGCCGCCGGAGCCGAAGTCGGCCGTCGATTTGAAAATTGACGAATTGCTGAAACGACTCGATTCGCCCGACGTGGAAGTCCGCCGGACTGCTGCGACGGAACTCGGCTGGAACGGCCCCAAAGCAAAGCGATCATTGCCGGCGCTCTACCAGGGTCTCAACGATGAATCACCCGTTGTTCGTATTGCAGTCACCGCTGCCATTTGGCAAATCGCCCACCAGCCCGGCACCGTCGTTCCCGTCCTGGTGGAATTGCTGCAAGCCGGAGACCCCACAGTTCGCACGCTGGCCGCCCATGCGTTGGGAACAATCGGCACCGAAGCCAAGCGAGGTCTTCCCGACCTGCATCGCGTCCTGGAGACAAGTTCCGGTTTGTTTCAGGTCAATGTCGCCGAGGCAATTGTTCAAATCGACAGCAGCGACGCGCCGGCGTTCGACGCATTGGTCGCCGCTCTGAAAGATCCCACGGCGGACGTTCGCTGCCAGGCCGCATATGCGCTTTCAGCGGCTGCCGACACGCGTTCCAAAGAAATCATCCATGCGCTGTCGCCACTGCGGAAAGACGTTGACCCGCGTGTTCAGGAGGCCGCAAAGCTGACAGTGGACCAATTGAAGCGCACCGCGTTCGCTGTCAAACAGGAAAAACGCGAGGCCAGAACCGATAAGCTCATGCGGCTGGTCAAGCTGATGCAAAGTGACGATGCAGCCGAGCGGAAAGACGGGGCAGCCCGACTGGCATGGTTGGGTGCAGACGCACGACCCGTTCTGCCGTTGATCGAACGGCGACTCAACGACGAGTCGGCCGTGGTCCGCGCAACAGCTGCGTGGGCCGTGTGGGAAGTCGGCCAACGGAGTTCCACCGCAATCAAGACGCTGGTCCCGCTGCTCGACGAAAAAGATGAAAACCTGGCAACGTTGGCCGCCTATGTGTTGGGAAGTATGAAATCCCACGCTCTGCCGGCACTCGGCGCGTTGCGTCGAGAGATGGCCGCCAGCGACGGCATGCTCCGACTTCACCTGGCCGAGGCGATTGCCAAGATCGATCCGACAGACAAGCCGGCGGTCAATGTTCTCACCGCCGCGCTCGACGACGCCAACCCCGATGTGCGGAGTCAGGCGGCCTTTGCATTGAGTGCGACCGACGTGCAGCAAGTCGCACGTGTCATTCCCCATCTGGCATTCCGGCTGGAAGATGACGAAGAAATGGTGCGAAGCGCGGCACGTTTGACGCTGGCCGGATATCTCGACTCGACCGAACCGGGAGTGACCGGGCTGACCGCCTACGTGTTGGGAACACAGGGAAAAGAGGCGGCGCCTCTACTACCGGAACTTCATAGCCATCTGCAGCAAAGCGACGGATTCGACCGCTTGCAACTGGCCGAAGCCATCACCAGGATCGATCCGACCGATCAATCCGCCGGTGACATTCTCCTTGCGGCCTTCGACGATTCCAGTCCCGAAGTCCGCAGCCAGGCAGCCTTCGCATTGAGTTCAGTCGATGTGCGTTGGGTGGGCCGCGTCATCCCACGTTTGGCTTCCAGTCTGAACGACGACGACGAAAGCGTACGAACCGCCGCGCGACTGACGCTCGAAGGATATCTGCAAACGAAAAAACCGGGGTTGCTCTCGGTCACGGCGTACATGTTGGGCAGAATCGTCCCGAACGCTGACCCGCTGTTGCCGGAACTTCGTCGCTTGCTGAAGACGCGCCGCGGCATCGATCAACTGCAGGTCGCCGAGGCGATTACCAGAATCGATCCCAGCGATATCGCCGCCGTCGATGTGATGACCGCCGCGCTTTCCGATACGGATTCGAGCATTCGCTCGCAAGCAGCCTTCGCGTTGGGCAGTGTTTCCGCTCGACACATCGGCCGAGTCAAACGACCACTCAGCCACGCAATTGAGGACCGAGACGAGCAAGTCCGGCAAGCCGCACGCCTGACCCTCAGCGGATTACGGATCGACCCGGCAACCGTTTCGCCCCGCTTGGCGCAAACGACGCGCAGCACACCGCCACAACAAGATGATTCGCCGCGACGAGTTGCTGGTTCCAAGTCGGGAATGAGTGAACCGAAAACAACTCAAGCACTCCCCTTCCCTCCCCGACTGCCCGTTCAACCCGAACCTGTGGCGAGCACGAAGAAGAAACCAGCAACGCAATCCACACCGGCTGTTGTCTGGGTGCGTAACAATTCGATTGTGGATGCGCCCGTGCCGCCAACACCGTTACACCCGACAGTATCGCAATCAGTCGCGTCGGCTACGTCGCAGCCACGACTTCTGCCACTCGACCTGGACAAGAGAGAAGACGAAGTGATTCGTCGCACCAGAGTGGCGATGTTGCAGCCGGTTCCCAACACAGATAACGAGGCCCCGCCTTCAACACCGGATCGAACGCGTCTCGGCATCTTCGACATCTCCGGTCAGTCGCTCCTCAACTATTCCAATGCGATTCCGTACGACGACGAGGGAATGCGGCAGCCGATGCCGGAAGACGATCCAAGAACCGCCAACGCTTTTCGCGCAGCCCGAATTGCCGCCGGTTATGAAGACGAGACCATTCGGCAGTCGATGGGGACCGGTCGCGGCTGGATGTCTTACTCGTATTACTGGGAAGCGGCTGCACTCTCACACCGCCCCGTCTACTTCGAGGAAACAAATCTCGAGCGTTATGGCAACTCCTTCGGCTTAGTTCAGCCGGTCGTTTCGGCGGCCCACTTCTTCGGGACGATGCCGCTGCTGCCGTACATTGCAGTCGTCAATCCACCGCAGAAAGCCACCTACACCCTGGGCCATTACCGTCCCGGCAGCGACATCCCGTTCCGCTATCACCGCCTGCCAATCCGCCTGAACGGCGCACTGGTCGAAGCGGCAACAATCTGGGGACTGGTGCTGTTGATGCATTAAATACAAAGCATGCAAAAGTGTGATCGACCCAGATCGCCGCAAGCCCGGTTCCCCCCGCAAGGGAATCGGGCTTTTTGTTTCCACTCCCCTTGGCCGAGATCAATCCGCTTGGCAATTGCAGCGCCACAACCTACGACGATGACCAATCCCGCCGTCACCACGTGCGCCAACGGCCAAATCGATCATCTGATCAACCCCGAAGCCGAGCGCACACCGTACAGCTACGACAGCGCCGGTCGACGTAGGGCAAGGAAGCTAGCCAATTGCCGCATCAGCGGCGCCAGCTGCCGGGGGCTTGGATGCCTGAGACCAATTTTTGGAGAATTCGCTGTTGGGCCTGTGCGGCCAGCGCTTGCTGCTGCCGTCGCGCCGTGGTCTTGGCCGCCTTGGCCATTCGGATCTGCTCACGATTGAGTGCAGTCAACGCCATCCGAAGTTCCTTCTCATTGTCGTGGAGCGTTTCGTCAAACTGATCCAACTCGGCCACACGATCGATGAGTTGGTCGTTTGTCTCTGACGGCGGAATGTCTGCCGGGGCAATCGTCTCGGCCGTTCCATCTTCGGCAACAATGTGGGTTGCCGCCAGTTTTCTGGCGCGCCATTCCTGCACCAGCACGACCACTCCAGTGGGATCGTTGTCGCTGCGTGGGCGAAACAGAACGCGCAAACCGTTGCGCCGCCCGTTGGAATACTGGTCGATGACCAATGGCCGCCCTGCTTCATCCCAACTGATGAGCGTATCGTGTCTTTTGCTATCGCGATTGTAACTGACATAAATCATCGGCCTGTGGTTACGGTAATAGGCTGCCGTCGGACCGCGCATTGTCGAGGCAATTCGGCCGATGTTCATGAAGGGAAGAGACGTATCAAAGTTCGGCGGTGGTGCAACCGCAGAACTTCTCGGTTGACTGGGCGATGGACTGAAGACACGCCGACCGGTCGTCCGTGGTCGAAACGGCGTGCGGACGCCGGAGGGTGAAGAAGGCTGTGGTCGATAAGGGAGCGTTCGCTGCGGTTGGAAAGGGGGATTTGGCTGAGGCTTATACCTGCCGGTCGGTGGCCGCTGTGGCGTTGTCGGTGCTATGCCGGGGGCTGTGTAGCCTCCACGGGTCGATGGGGGATTCATGGGGACGCCCGGCGGGGGATTCGACACGTCGGGCGGGAGTGGCCCGCCTCCGTTGGCGGCAGGCCCCGCTTCGCTGGTGTAATATGTGCGAATCATATTCTTCCCCTTGGCAATCAACGCCAGCCGTTCCTCAAACTCCCTGACCTGGGTTTCCAGCAAGTCCCTAATATCGATCGTACGACCATCAGACAACCGGACGCGGTAATCCGAAGGGGGCGGAACCGGATCGATTTCCGGCGTGTCCGGCGGAAAGTCCATCGGCGTTGAAGCGCCGGTATCTGTCGGAGACGAAGAATCAGCGGGAATCATCGGTCCGGGTCCGGCGGCGACAGCCCTGGAATTCGATTGCGCCGTCCCGGCCGGACGGTCGGCTCCGCTTCTGCTGTCACCGGTTTCGGTTCTACCGGCACCGCTGCCTGAATACGATCGGCCGTCCGACGATTCTGTAGCTGAGGGATCAACGTTAACGACTTCCGTGCCACCGCAGCCAACCATCACGGCTAACAAGCAACAGCAGCCAAGTTGGAGAAGTCGGTAAGATTTCATCATTCGCGCCTTATTGTTGGTCGCCTGTGAAGAGCAAATCTGGTTGGCTTCACTCGACAACGACAATCATTTTCAACCGGCGGGTCGCCCAAATCATCCAACTCTGTGCAAACCGGCACGCTTACTTAAACCGCACTATCTCAATAAAGGGTTCGCCGCAATCACCAAGTTCGTGGGATTCAACTGGTTGCGTCTTTAAATCGCGCTAAGCCGCAAAAGTATTGAGCCGCGACTGCTATCGGGCAGGAAAACTTTGGATGGATGAGTGAAGAATCAGCACTGTATCTACATTTCTGCGGTTTGGGCAGGATGCAACTTCTTAAATGTAAATGGAATCTTCATCACTAACCGAATGAATACCACAATCGCATCACCAAATGCAAGGCGAACGCTAGAATGGCCTCGCCCCATTTTCCGCCGTTTGCGATCGAAAACCGTTTGAGCTGACGGCTGTCGCCATTGCCAATTGAACGGTATGCTGCGAGTGACGCTCGCAGCGGTCGGAAGGTTCCAGTCGATCTGTGATTCGCAGAACCAATGCCGACAACAACCTGAGAAAGGAACGGGATGAAAGTCAGTGAGACCAATTTGCCGGGCGTACTTGTCGTGAAACTCGACGTGTTTGACGACTCCCGCGGCTGTTTTGCGGAAACCTACCACAAAGACCGCTATGCCGAGGTGGGAATTGACATCGAGTTCAAGCAGGACAACATCTCTCGCTCGTCGCGGGGAACGCTTCGCGGTCTGCACTATCAAATCGAACACCCGCAGGGAAAACTGGTCCAGGTACTGCACGGAGAAATCTTTGACGTCGCCGTCGATCTGCGACGCGACTCGCCCGCCTTCGGGCAATGGACGGGTGTGAGACTTAGCAGCGAGAGCATGCGTCAACTTTACGTTCCGCCGGGATTTGCTCACGGCTTTTACGTTTTGAGCGAAACGGCCGAATTGTGGTATAAGTGCAGCGACCTGTATTCCCCGCAACACGAGCGCACGCTGCTTTGGAGCGACACACAGTTAGGCATCGCCTGGCCGCTGGATACTCCGCCGCTGCTATCGGAAAAAGACAGCCGTGGTGTATCGTTGGCCGACGCCGAATGTTACGAATCGGTCGTGTGTTGAGCCCCACGCCCCATTGGACGAAGCAGGAGATTTCTGAGTGACGGAGCAGTCGGTCATTGCCGTCACACTGGGTGACGTTGCTGGCATCGGGCCGGAAGTCGTTGTGCGCGCCTGTTGCGATGCACGGCTGCCGAAGTCATGCCGACCGATTGTCGTGGGACATCCGGAGGTCGTGCGGCGAGCCATCGCATTGGTCGGCTGTGATCTGAAAGTTGTTGAAGTCGATTCTCTCTCCGCCGGCAAGCAAATCACAGAAAACGAATTGGCCTGCTGGAATCCAGCGGGTGACGATGCCGCGCTCGTTCAGCCCGGAAAACTCAACGTTGCCGCCGGTCAGGCCGCTTTCGAATATCTGATCGCCGCGACACACGCTGCACTCAACGGCGAGGTGGACGCCGTCACAACCGCGCCGCTGAACAAAGCCGCCTTGCAATTGGCAGGCCACAATTACCCCGGGCATACCGAGATCCTCGCCGAAGCGTGTGGCGTCTCCAAGTTTGCCATGATGCTCTATCTGCCGGCCGGTGAGATCGTCCGCTCGCCATTCGGACTCGGCGTTGCGCACGTCACACTGCATACGTCCATCGCCAGTGTCCCCCAATTGCTCGATACGCCGGCTGTTGAAGAGAAGGTAGCCCTCATCGACAGTTTTCTGCGTAACGTTGGTTGCACGGCCCCTCGGATCGGCGTCTGTGCGCTCAATCCGCATGCGGGTGAAGACGGACTGTTCGGCGACGAAGAAAGGCGGTTGATTGCGCCGGCCGTTGCTTCGCAGCGGGCAGCGGGCATCGACGTCACGGGACCGTTGCCGGCCGATACGCTGTTCTGCCGCGCAGTCGCCGGTGAATTCGATGGCGTGGCGGCCATGTATCACGATCAAGGACATATCGCGCTGAAGTTAATTGGCTTCGACCGAGCGGTGAATATTACGCTGGGACTGCCGATCGTGCGAACCAGCCCGAGTCACGGTACGGCCTTCGACATCGCCTGGCAGGGCCGCGCATCGGCCGATGGCATGCTGGAAGCGTTACGGATCGCCGCACTGTTGGCAAAACGGTGATGACGGACTATCGTGCGATCACGCATTTGGCAGCCGCTTCTTTGCACGATGGTTTTCGCGAATATGACATCACCCTCCGATGACGCCACATACCTGTACCTCGTCCGCCACGGCGCGACCGATGCGAACGAACAACGGCCGTACATTCTGCAGGGATGCGGCATCAATCACGGCCTGAGTGAGACGGGCCGACAACAGGCGCTGGCTGCGGCCGACTTCCTCAGCAGCCATCCGCTGCAACGAATCTATTCATCCCCTATGCAGAGGGCGGTTGAGACGGCGGGCATCATCGCCGAGCGTCACGATATCGACGTCCAGACAGCCGCCGGTTTGCACGAATGCGATGTCGGAGAGTGGGAGGGAAAGGACTGGGGCAGCATCGAGCGTGCCAATCCGGACGAGTACCACGCGTTCATGAATGCGCCCGGTGAGAATCCCTACCTCGGTGGCGAATCGTACGGCGATGTCTTGCGCCGCGTCGAGCCGGTGCTGAGTGAACTGCTCGCAAAGCACGCCGGTGAGACAATAGCCGTCGTCGCGCATAATGTCGTCAATCGCGCTTACCTGGGGAATCTGCTCGGCCTCGACATGCGGCAGGCACGGCGACTTTCACAAAGTAACACCGGCGTGAACATTATCCGTCATCACAACGGCGAAACCTCTCTGGTGACAATGAACGCACATTTCCACCTGAATGGCTTAGGCGAATAGTCGTATTCACCCAGACTCAAACTGTGAATGCCGCGCCTCAAAGCCCACGGGCCGCGGCCCGTGGGCCGCGGCCCGTGGGACCGAAATGCCAATGAGGAGCAATTCCGTTTTTTGAGAATTTCCTGAATCAAGACGGCTGAAATCCGCGACAGGAAATCCAAAATGATGGCAATTTCCCACTCGTCCTCACGCGTTTGCCGTATCGCGTAAAAATTGCCGCACCGGTCACTTGAATACGGCTTGCTGTTGTGCCATAGTTCACGCCGATTGCGGGCGGTTTTCCGCAGACGAACCGTTGTTTCTGATTGCTGGGAGACGACTTGGAGCCACAGCGTTCCAAAGCGGTTCCTGATTTTCACCGAGACTAACCGATAACCGTTCTGACGACGGACGAACCGACATGTCGGCACTCTTCGCCGCCAATTCATTGGGCGAATTTCTTGCAAAACGCTTGGGCGAATCGTGGGGCTTCGGCCTTGCGGCGTTTATTCATGCGTTCATTCTCATCAACGTTTTTGCGTTGGCACCGCTGATTTTCATTTGGCTGGAACGCAAAGTCTCCGGACGAATCCAAGATCGCTTGGGGCCGACGCGAGTCGGTGGTCGCTTTGGCTGGCTGCAAGGTCTGGCCGATGGCGGCAAGTTGATCCAGAAGGAAGACCTCGTCCCGGCTGCGGCCGACAGCATGCTGTTCCGCATGGCACCTTACATTGCCTGCATCGCCGCGTTCGGCACGTTCATGCTGCTGCCGTTTAGCGGCGGTTGGGTCGCGGTGGCGTCCGACATCGGCCTGTTCTTGCTCGTCGCCATCCTCTCTTTGGAAGTGCTGGGGATCATTCTGGCCGGCTATTCCAGCGGATCGAAATGGTCGCTGTTCGGCGGCATGCGTGAAGCGGCCCAAATGGTCAGTTACGAAATTCCGCTGGCAATTACGGCCTTGGTACCCATCGTGACGGTTGGCTCGTTGAATCTCGTCGAGATTGCCGAGATGCAGACCAGCCAATACTTCCTCGACGGCTGGCTGATGTTCAATAATCCGTTTACGTTTATTGCTTTCTTCGTTTACTTCACCGTCGCGACGGCCGGCTGCAAACGGGCACCGTTCGATCTCGCCGAGGCGGAAAGTGAACTTGTCGGTGGATTCCACACCGAATACAGCGGCATGCGATGGTCGTACTTCTTTATGGCTGAGTACGCCGCCATGTTCGTCGTCAGCGGCTTGGCTAGCATTCTGTTTCTCGGCGGCTGGAACACGGGAATCGGGTTTATTGATGAATCACTGGCGATTGCTCGTTATCGCGGTGTTCTCGAGACTGGAATCTACATACCAAGTTTTCTGGCTAACCTGGTCGGGATGGTTGTGTTCGTCACGAAGGCGTCACTGCTGGTCTTTGTGCAAATCTGGATTCGCTGGACGCTGCCGCGACTGCGAATCGACCAGGTGATGATGACCTGCCTGAAATACTTGATCCCAATCAGTTGCGTCCTCTTCTTAGGGGCGACCTTGTGGCCGATCGGATTGTTGAAGTTTACTCAACGATCGACTGTCTTTTCTGAACCGATTCAAAATCGGATCGAACGCATGAAGGATGACGCTCAGTCGGAACATGATGACGCTAAGAAATCTCGTGAAGACGCGGATTCTTCCGTGAGTGGCGCCAACGAGGAACGGCCCGCTGTAGAACTGGCTCCTGCGGTCGCATCGGCACCTCTGGGAAGTGAGGGATCCAGATGACTGGCGAACAGTTCTCTGAACAGTTCTTTTTCTGGTTGTTGGCACTCACCACGTGTGGCGGCGCAATCGCGGTGGTAGTCAGCCAAAACATCGTGCGAATGGCCTTCTGGCTGGTCGTCGCGCTCGGATCGGTCGCTGCGATTTACTTCATGCTGCACGCGGATTTCGTCGGTGCCACCCAACTGATGATCTACGTGGGCGGAACGGTGGTGTTGCTCATTTTCGGAGTGATGCTCACCGCCAGCGGCCCCTATGTGAAAATCAAGACGTCGCCCGGCGATATGGTGATTGCCGGCGGAGTGGGGGTGCTGGTGTTGTTTCTGTTGATCGGCACAGTGACGGCAGTTGACTGGAAGCAAGCACACGTGAGCTTGACTGGTAGTGATCCAGACGATTATCCACCAGAACCTGCAGCAGGCTACAACACGTCAACCCCATCCTCAGGAAATACGGCCCGTCCCATCGGCCTGAAACTGTTGGGGGTGAGCCTGGAAGACACCGACCCCGACAGGAAAGATGCCAAGAATCTCAGTACGGGCTACCTGTTGCCTTTTGAAATTGTCTCGGTGCATCTGCTCGTCGTATTAATTGGTGCAGGTTACCTGGCTCGGGCAAAACGCCGAGCCGGTGCAAATACAGATGTTGAGAGTACAACATAGTTTCTCTCAAATCGAACGAAAACAAGCGGTTCAACATGGATATCGGACTCAATCATTATCTGGTCGTCGGCGCGGTGCTGTTTGTTTGCGGCGTCATTTGCATGGCGACCAAACGAAACGCCATCGGCATACTGATGGGAGTGGAGTTGGTACTCAACGGTGCCAACATTAACTTTGTTGCCTTCTCCCGCTACACGGTCCTTGGACTCGACGGACAGATCGTCTCCTTGTTTGTCATTGTGTTGGCTGCCGCAGAGGCGGCCGTCGCATTGGCGATTGCACTGAACTTTTATAACAATCATCTAACAATCGACGTCGATCGCGGCGATGAATTGGCTGGTTAGTGATTGTCTGAATCTCTGGTGAATCACTGGGGATCGTTAGACTCGCAAACGCAAATTGAACGGCGCATCGACGTCGCCTTGCCGTGTCTTTGCGGTAGGCTCAATTCGATACTGAATAAGACATGACCAACGACGATCTAATCGCCAATCTTCTGACGGCAGCCTGGCTGTTGCCGCTGTTGGGCTTCGTGATTGAAGTCTTTGGCGGCTATTGGCAGAAGAGCCGCAAAAGCAAAGCCGCCGCCCTCATGGCGGTTGCCTGCATCGGCACGGGGTTCGTGCTGAGCACGGTGGCTCTGTATCTTGGCATCGATTGGAAGGTGCTGTTCGATCCGGATAACCACGGCGTGGTGATGGAGGAAATACCGGGCACGTTCTACTTGCTCGGCGAATTCGGCCCCTTGGTCCTTTCCCTCGACTACTACATCGACAGCTTGACATTGTTGATGTTCACTATGGTGACATTAATTGCCACCTGCATTCACGTCTTCGCGCTCGGATACATGGGCGACGAACTGACCGACGACCACGTCGATCACGAAGTCCACCTTTCCGACGGCGGTCATTTTCACCGCCCCGGCCGGTTCTACCGCTTCTTTTCGTTCATGTCGCTGTTCTGTTTTTCGATGCTCGGTCTGGTTCTCGCTGGTAACATCTTTCAGGTGTTCATCTTCTGGGAACTGGTCGGAATTTGCAGTTACCTGCTCATCGGTTTCTACGTCGAACGCAAGTCGGCCTCGAATGCGGCCAACAAGGCGTTCATCGTCAACCGCGTGGGCGACTTCGGATTCATTATCGGTCTGATGGTCATCTGGACCAGTTTCGGTACGTTCCGTTTCTTCGACCACGAAATCGATACCAAGCCGGTTCCGGGCCTGTTCACAATGATCAGCCGCGTTGAAACCGACGACCCGCACCAAGACGAACACCCTGCTGAAAAACACGGAAAAGTCGAAAAGGACGAAAAAGAGAACGAGCATCCCGAGGACGAGGCGCGTCACAACGGCGAAGAAAAAGCCGACGGGTCGCACGCCGTCGGAGAACACGCCGTCGGAGAACACCACGCGCACACGATGCAGTTGGACGTCGATGACGCCCGCTCGGTTGTCTTCCTCCACCAGGACAAAAAGGGAACGCGGATTGCCGACCCGGTCAGTAAGACCGAAAAGTCAATTCCGTATTGGTTGTTAATCGTCGCCGGCGTCGGCGTTTTCGCCGGCTGTATCGGCAAGAGCGCACAATTCCCACTTCAAACATGGTTGCCCGACGCGATGGAAGGACCGACACCGGTTTCCGCGTTGGTCCACTCGGCGACGATGGTCGCCGCCGGCGTTTATCTCGCCGGGCGGTTTTATCCGATGTTCGCTCCCGAAGTGTTATTGGTCATCGCCTACATTGGCTGCATCACACTGTTTGTTGCCGCGACAATTGCCATTGTTGCGACCGACATCAAACGCGTGCTGGCCTATTCCACCATCAGCCAGTTGGGTTACATGATGCTGGGTATTGGCGTTGGCGGTTGGGCGGCCGGCCTGTTCCATCTCATCACACATGCATTTTTCAAGTCGTTGATGTTCCTTGCATCGGGCAGTGTGATTGTTGGCTGCCATCACGAACAGGAAATGCCCCGTATGGGCGGCCTGTGGCGAAAGATGCCGGTGACCGCCTTCACCATGCTGGTTGGGGTGATTGCCATTTGCGGGTTGGCGATTCCGTTTTCGATCTTTGGAGCGAAAATCGCGTTCTCAGGTTATCACTCAAAAGATGCAATCGTTGCCTCTTCGCTGGCCTTCATGAATGCCAACCAGATCCATTTTCTGTTGTTCTTCGTTCCGCTGATAACGGCGGGCATCACGGCGTTCTACATGTTCCGCTTGTGGTTCTACACGTTCGCCGGAACGCCGCGCGATCAAAAGGTGTACGACCACGCACGCGAATCTCCCTGGGTGATGACCATCCCCCTGATCGTGCTGTCGTTCTTCGCCATCTTTGTGGCTGTCGGCGGAGAACGTGGTCCGCTGTATGGATTGTTGCAGGGCAGCGAACCATTTCACGTCGATGGCGGCGTGGTTTCGGTCGCGGCAGAAGGAGCGACGGCAATCACCATGCCGAGTCGACGCGACGTGCATGCCGTCCATGGACAGGCTGGCTGGTATGCACTGATTGCAGCCGTCTCTGGAGCCGTTTTCGCCTACTTGCTGTATGGCATTCGTATTATCGATCCGGCCGACATCAAACGGAACTTTTCCGGCGTTCACACATTTCTCGTAGAGAAGTGGCGGTTCGACGACTTGTACGAAGTGATGTTCATCAAACCGGTCCATGTGATTGCCCGCTGGTGTACCGGGTTTGATCGCAGCTACATCGACGGCTTGCTACATTGGCTCAGCCGAAAAACGGTTGATGTTTCCCGTTGGGATCGAAAGTTCGATGAAAATGTCATCGACGGTCTGGTCAACTGGATTGCCAAAGTTGTCTTTAAGGGCGGACGGTCGCTTCGGCACGTGCAGACCGGTTTAATTCGACAGTATGTTATGTTTATCGCGTTGGGTGTGCTGGCGCTGTTTGTGTTGTTGTTTGTCATGTTCCCAGCATAGTTTGAATGGCAAGCGGGGAGCGAAAGCCCCCCGATGACGCCCAAAATCGTTTTCAGAGACAAGTATCAATCATGGATTCGTCAACATTGCTGCTCTCGCTGATAATTTTCACCCCGACATTTGGGGCGTTGGCGCTGTGGTTGTTTGACCGCAAGGCGGAAGAGTCGATGCGCTATTGCGCATTGGTCTTCACCGCCATTACGTTCGTACTCACGCTGTTCTTGTTGGGCGAATTCGACCGCGACGATCCGGGTATTCAGCCCGTGCGAATCCAGGTCAACGAAGTTAGTGCCGAGGAACCGGAACCGGAATATGAGCGGCTCGAAACCTATCACGTGGCCGCTGAAGGCGAAGTCCTCGACGGCGAGAAACTCACGGCCGGGCAAATTGTTTCCGGTAGCAAGGTCTACGATGAGTCCGAGGTGCAACGCGGTGTTGTCCACGAGTGGATTGGCCAGTGGAATATTAATTACACCTTGGGGTACGACGGCATCAGTGTGCCGTTGGTATTGCTGACCAGTTTTATCAGCCTGCTCTCTCTGCTCGCTGCGTGGAATATTAAGAAGCATGTGCGCGGCTTCCTGATTCTGTTTCTGCTGTTGGAATCGGGCATGCTGGGCGTGTTTCTCTCGCTCGATTTCTTCCTGTTCTACGTATTCTGGGAAGTGATGCTGCTGCCGATGTATTTCCTCATCGGCATCTGGGGCGGTCCGCGGAAGGAATATGCGGCGATCAAGTTCTTCCTCTACACGCTGGTCGGCAGTGTGCTGATGCTGATCGCCATGCTGATGGTCTATTACAACTCGGGCCAGAGTTTCGATCTGCAGTTTCTGGCGCGAGTGGGCCAGGGCCTGGAAGAGGGTTTGGGGTTCAGCCAGAGCATTCAAATTGCTGCGTTTATCCTGTTGTTTATCGGCTTTGCGATCAAGATTCCCTCGTTCCCGTTCCACACCTGGCTGCCCGACGCCCACGTCGAAGCACCAACTCCCATCAGTATGATTCTGGCCGGCGTCCTATTAAAAATGGGCGGCTACGGCATCCTTCGCATTGCCTTCCCGCTTTGTCCGGTGGGTGCTCAATATGCAGCTTGGGTGTTGGCCCTAATCGGAGCGTTCAGCATTATCTACGGTGCATTCGCCGCGATGGCGCAGACCGACTTCAAACGACTGGTTGCCTACAGTTCCGTCAGCCACATGGGCTATGTCCTGCTCGGCATCGCCGTCTGGAAGATCGGAGAATCGACAGGGTCCGCAGCCGTCGGCAAAGAATACTGGCTGATGGGTATGAACGGTGCCATGTTCCAGATGCTGGCTCACGGTGTTTCATCGGCCGGCATGTTCTTTATGGTCGGCGTGATTTACGACCGCGTGCATCACCGCGATTTGAACCAGTTTGGCGGACTGATGGGCTTGATGCCGTTCTACAGCGGCTTGGCGGTTGGAATCTTCTTCGCAGGCCTGGGACTGCCCGGCTTGTGCGGGTTCATCGGCGAAGTCTTCGTCGTTTTGAGCACTTGGAACTTCTCACCACCGCTGGCGATCGTCGCCGCGGCGGGTGTTATTCTAACAGCAGGTTACATTCTGTGGGCGATCCAGCGCGTCTTCCTTGGGCCGGAATACAAGGGACCGCACAAGGAAGACATCACGCCAATGAATGGTCGCGAAGCCTCCATTGCCGTTGTGTTACTCGTTTTCGCCATTGTTCTGGGTGTGTATCCGGAATCAATGTTCGGCCTCATGCGAGGATCGATGGAATTGTTGGTCGATAATCTTGATCAAGGATATCAAGAAGTCAGCCGGGCTATCGAAAAGGCATCCACGGTCATGCGTTAGAGCGAGAAACCCGGTTTTTTGAAAAAACCGGGTTTCTGACCATCTTCAACTTCAACCAAATACAAAAATTACTCCTGCATCCTGCCTGGACTGAATTAAAGCAACATGAACTTCGACGCGATACTAGAAAAACTCATCGCAGATACGGTGGGG